>ERZ1027176.720-NODE-720-length-14824-cov-4.552509_pt1 | contig 14824 bp, 12 predicted proteins | sample MGYA00519248_ERZ1027176 | MGnify/ENA primary metagenome ERZ1027176 (study PRJEB26926, sample SAMN06164413) | human gut metagenome | biome: ENVO:00009003; feature: ENVO:2100002; material: ENVO:00002003 | host: Homo sapiens | place: USA | collected 2012 ...
TCTACACGCGTAAGATCGTCGGCAGCGTCAGATGTGTATAAGAGACAGGCGGTGCGGAGCGTCTCGGGCTTCTCGCCGGAGGCGCGCATCCAGAAGCCGTAGGGCGTCTTGTACACAAAGAGCCACATGACGAGTATCAGCACCCAGGCGACGTAGACCAGGGCGGTGTTGCCGCTTATGATCTCGCCCAGGAAGGGGATGTCCTTGATGACGGGGATCTCGATGGGGCGCATGTAGTCGATCTCGTAGCCCGAGGTGCCGGAGAGCCCGAACACGGCGCGGGACACATAGGCCGTGAAGCCGGAGGCGAAGATGTTCAGCGCGCAGCCGATTATGAACTCGTCGCTTTTGAGCTTGACGACGAACAGCGCGAAGAAGAGGGCCGCGAGTATGCCGAAGAGCACGGCGACGGCCACGCCGCCCGCGGCGGAGCCTATGACATAGCTGCCCAGGACGCCGATGAGCGCGCCCATGAGTATCATGCCGTCCATGCCGATGTTCATGATGCCCGCATGCTCGGTCATGGAGCCGCCCATGGCGGCGAGCGCCACCGGCGTTGCGCTGCGGAGCATCTGCGTGAAGGTGCCGGCCGAAAACACCTGGGACAGTATCTCATTCATTTGCCGCACCCTCCTTTGCCTGTTTCTTGGCCGCCTTCCTGGCAGCCTTTGCATTCTTCGCGTCCTCCGCGCTGACGCCGAACTGCCTCGGGCGGGTCAGCTTGTCAACGCCCCAGGTGCAGCAGTTCATGATGAGTATCGCGTAGCTGACGCCCTCGGGGTAGGAGCCGAAGTAGCGGATGAGCACGGTGAGCACGCCGCAGCCGAGGCCGAACACCAGCTGGCCCTTCAGGGTGACGGGGCTGGTGGAGTAGTCGGTCGCCATGAAGAAGGCGCCGAGCATGAGGCCGCCGGAGCAGACGTTCAGGAGCATCCAGTCTATCCTGCCGTAGCCCTCGTGGCCGAAGATGAGGCAGAGGACCGCGACGGAGCCGATGAAGGTGACGGGGATGCGCCAGGTGATGACCTTGCGGGCGAGAAGCCAGATGCCGCCGATGAGGACGGCCAGGGTGCTTATCTCGCCGATGCAGCCGGGGATACCGCCCAGGAAGATGGAGCCGAGGCCCATGTACTCGGGCAGGGGCTGTCCGGCGTAGAGGTAGGAGAGCGGGGTAGCCATGGTGGCGGCGTCCACGCTGCCGGAGAGCACGCTGGGCACCGCCCAGACAGTCATATAGCCCGCGTAGGCCGCCGTCAGGAAGGCGCGGCCCGCGAGGGCGGGGTTCAGAAAGTTCTTGCCGATGCCGCCGTAGAGCTGCTTGACGACCACGATGGCGAAGAACGCGCCGATGATCGGCAGCCACCACTTGCAGTTGGCCGGCAGGGTGTACGCGAGCAGGATGCCCGTGACCACGGCGGACAGGTCGCCGATGGAGTCGGGCTTTTTCATGAGCTTGCGGTAAGCCCACTCAAAGAACACGCACGACACGATGGACACGGCCAGCGGGATGAGCGCCTGCGCGCCGAACTGCCACACGCCGACACACAGAGCCGGGAGCAGGGCGATGATCACGTCGAGCATGATCTCGCGGGTGCCGCGCTTGGCGCGCACCTGAGGCTGGTAGGCAGCGTCAAAGGTAAATTCTTTCGGTGTCATTTCGTTTCAGCCTCCTTTGCAGCGGCTTCCGCGCGGGCCTTTTCTTCAGCTGCACGGGCGGCGAAGAGGAGCTTTGCGGTCTTGAAGGTATGGGTCAGGGGCAGACGGCCCGGGCAGTTGTACGAACAGCTGCCGCACTCGAAGCAGTCGAGGATATGGTACTTCTGCATGTTCTCGAAGTCGCGATTCTGATAGTACTTATACATGTACAGCGGCTCGAGCTTCATCGGGCAGACGGTCAGGCACTTGCCGCAGTGGATGCACGTCGGATTCTCGACGGAGCGGTCTTCCTTATCGGTGAAGAACAGGATACCCGCGGTGCCCTTGATGTTGGGGGCCTCGAGATTCGTGGCGATCAGGCCCATCATGGGTCCGCCGAGGACGATCTTCTTCGGCTCGACGACGAAGCCGCCGCACTGCTCGACGATGTAGCTGAATGGGGTGCCGAAGCGGCACTGCAGGTTGTAGGACTTATCGCCCATGGCGCTGCCGGCGACGGTGAGGACACGCTCGATGCTGGGCATGCCTTCGTAGCAGGCGCGGTAGATGGCGTAAGCCGTCTGGGTGCTGATGACGTTGCAGCCGACGCCGGACGGCAGGCCGCCGGGCTTGACCTCACGGTTCGTGATGGCCTTGATCTGCATCTTCTCGGCGCCCTGGGGGTACTTGACGTTCTCCGGCACGATCTCCACGCCGTACTGCGCGGGGTTCTTGGACAGCAGCAGGTCGATGGCGTCCTGCTTGTTCTTCTCGATGCCGTAGTAAGCCTTGTCGAGGCCGGACGCGATGCGCGCCAGCTCGATGCCCTTGAGCAGCTCCTCAGGGTGGTTCTTCATGGTCAGGTGGTCGCCGTTGAGGTACGGCTCGCACTCTGCGCCGTTGATGATGAGGGTATCGACCTTGCCAAGGCCGCCGCGGATCTTGAACGCGGTCGGGAACATGGCGCCGCCGTGGCCGACGATACCGGCCTCGCGGATGCGCTCGAGGATGGCCTCAGGATCCTTCATCTGCTCGGGCGTCAGGGGCGCGAGATCCGTGCAGGGGGTGTCCTGGAAGTCATTTTCGATCACGATCGCGGGAATCATATCGCCCAGCGGGTGGGGTCTCGGCTCAATAGCGATCACCTTGCCGGAGACCGTCGCGTGAATGGGCGCGGAGACGGGTGCCGGATTGTCAGCGATCTTCTGACCCATCTTCACATAATCGCCCACCGCGACCAGCGGTTTGCAGGGTGCGCCGATATGCTGCATCATCGGGAGCACGACCTGCGGCGGAGGCGCAATGACGGTCACCGGAACGTCCGGGGCCTTCATGTAGTTGGGATGAACTCCGCCATGAAACTTAAAGGGCATTTGCATCACCTCTCTATTTTTTGACTCACATATATTAGCACACCAGCCTAACTTCGTCCACCAAAAATGGCGGAAAAACATCAAATTGTACTAATTTAAATATTAACGAACCTGCAAAAATGCTGACAAATCCAACATTTCCGGAAACTTTGCAACATTTTGTGCATATTGGCGGGATTTCCCGCCATCCGGGCACAAACCGGCGGAAAAAAATTCTGTGTTCGGGACTTAACAAGCGGGGAAAAATCCTGTAAAATAGATAGCAAATGCTCTGCCGGCGCCGCCGGCGGCAAAAGGAGGCCACGTTATGCTGACACCCTGGGCGGATACGCTCGACCGCGCGCAGCCCCTGCCGGAGTATCCCCGGCCGCAGATGGCGCGCGACAGCTACCTGAATCTCAACGGCCCGTGGAGCTACGCGATCACGACGAGCGCGCAAAAGCCCGCGCAGGCCGACGGCACGATCCTCGTGCCCTTCTCACCCGAGAGCGAGCTGTCCGGTGTGGGACACATCCTGCAGCCGGAGGAATACCTGTGGTACATCCGCACGGTCACGCTGCCGGACGGGTTCAATGTCGGCCGCGTGCTGCTGCACTTCGGCGCGGTCGATCAGATCGCGACCGTGTGGTGCAACGGCGTGGAGCTGACCACGCACACGGGCGGCTACCTGCCGTTCACGGTGGACATCACCGAGGTGCTGGCGAAAGAAAACACGATCCTCGTGTGCGTGCGCGACGCAACGAACCGCTCCCAGCTCCCGCGCGGCAAGCAGACGCTGCACCCGCACGGCATCTGGTACACGCCGCAGAGCGGCATCTGGCAGACGGTCTGGCTCGAGAGCGTGCCGCAGAACTATATCCATTCCCTGCGCGTGACACCGCTGTTCGACGCGCATCAGGTGGAGATCACCGTCGAGGGCGAGGGCCAGTGCACGATCGATCTGGAGGGAAAGCGCTTCACGTTCCCGGCGGGTGTGCCGGCGCACGTGCCGGTGCAGTCATTCCGCCCCTGGTCGCCGGAGCACCCGACGCTCTACCCCTTCAGCGTGACGCTCGGAGACGACACGGTCTACAGCTACTTTGCCATGCGCAAGTGCAGCGTCGAGACGGATGCGAACGGCGTGCGCCGCCTGTTTCTCAACGGCAAGCCGTATTTTCACAACGGTCTGCTCGATCAGGGCTACTGGCCGGACGGGCTCTACACCGCGCCGAGCGACGACGCGCTCGTCTATGACATCCAGCTGGCCAAGGACATGGGCTTCAATATGCTGCGCAAGCACATCAAGGTCGAGTGTGACCGCTGGTACTATCACTGCGACCGGCTGGGCATGCTCGTCTGGCAGGACATGCCCTGCGGCGGCAAACGCTACGACCCGCTCATCGTCTCGACCCCGCTCGTGACGGGCTGGCACCTCGACGACAGCTGGTATCCCCTCTTCGGCCGCACGAACGTGACGGCGCGCAAGGCGTTTTTGAACGAGCTGCGCGACATGGTCACCACGCTCTACAACCACCCGTGCATCGCCGTGTGGGTACCGTTCAACGAGGGCTGGGGCCAGTTTGACAGCCAGACGGCCGTGCAGGTCATCCAGTCCGTGGACAAGACCCGCACGATCGACCCGGCCAGCGGCTGGCACGACCAGGGCTTCGGCGATGTGCGCAGCCTGCACGTGTATTTCCAGAAGTACAGGTTCCAGCCCGATAAGCTCGGCCGTGCCACGCTGCTGTCGGAGTTCGGCGGCTATATCCACCGCGTCGAGGGCCATGCCGTCGGCGGCAAAAGCGTCGGCTACAAGACGTGCGACGCGCCGCTCTCGCTCGAATACGCGCTCCAGGCGCTCTATGACGAGCAGATCCGCCCCGCCATCGCGCAGGGCCTCAGCGCCGCGGTGTACACGCAGCTGAGCGACGTGGAGCACGAGCTCAACGGCCTCGTGACCTATGACCGCAGCATCGTCAAGCTCCCGGTGCAGACGCTGCGCAAGATCTTCTACATCGAAAACGAATGAGCAAAACCGCCCGCTGCAATCGCAGCGGGCGGTTCGTTTTTTGGATTTGGGCGCGTGCTTTAGTACGCGACGCCCCAGTAGATCATGCACTTGGCGGGTTTGCCGCACACGGGGCAGACATCGTCCAGGTGCTCCTGCTCGAACGGGATGCAGCGGCTGGACATACCGGCCTTGTCCTTCATCTCGAGCTCGCAGGCGAGGTCGCCGCACCACATGGTCTTGATGAAGCCGCCGTTTTTCTCCTGCAGCTCCTTGGCCTCGGCCAGCGAGTGCGCGGCATAGGTGTGCTCGTCGAGGTTGCGCTTGGCCTTGTCGAACAGGCCCTGCTGCACGGTCTCGAGCAGCTCGGGGATGCGCGCCTCGAGCTCGTCGAGCGCGACGGTGATCTTCTCGCCGTTGTCGCGGCGAACGGCGACGCAGTGGCCGGCCTCGATGTCCTTCGGGCCGATCTCGACGCGCAGCGGCACGCCCTTCATCTCCCAGTTGGCAAACTTCCAGCCGGGGCTGTTGTCGCTGAAGTCGCCCTGCGCGCGCAGGCCGGCGGCCTTCAGGCGCGCGACAAGCTCCTCGGCCTTCTCGGTCACGCCGGGCTTGTGCGCCGCGATCGGCAGCACGATCACCTGGATCGGCGCGATGTGCGGCGGCAGGACGAGGCCGCTGTTATCGCCATGGGTCATAATCAGGCCGCCGATGATCCGCGTGGACATACCCCACGAGGTCTGGTGCGGATAGGCCTGCTGGTTGTTCTTGTCGGTGTAGGTGATGTCGAACGCGCGGGCGAACCCGTCGCCGAAGTAGTGGCTCGTGCCGGACTGGAGCGCCTTGTGGTCGTGCATCATGCACTCGATCGTATAGGTGTTCACAGCGCCGGCGAACTTCTCCTTGTCGGTCTTGTTGCCGCGGATAACGGGCATGGCCAGCTCCTGCTCGCAGGTATCGGCATAGATCTCGAGCATCTGCAGCGTCTCCTTGCGGGCCTCGGCCTCGGTGGCGTGCAGGGTGTGGCCCTCCTGCCAGAGAAACTCACGCCCGCGCAGGAACGGGCGGGTGGTCTTTTCCCAGCGCATGACGCTGCACCACTGGTTATACAGGCACGGCAGGTCGCGCCAGCTGTGCACGATGTGGCTCCAGTGCTGGCAGAAGAGCGTCTCGGACGTCGGGCGCACGCACAGGCGCTCCGGCAGCTCCTCGCTGCCGCCCATCGTGACCCACGCGCACTCGGGCGCGAAGCCCTCAACGTGGTCCTTCTCCTTCTGCAGCAGGCTCTCGGGGATCAGCATCGGCATGGCCACGTTCTGGTGACCGGTCGCCTTGAACTTGCCGTCGAGTATCTTCTGGATGTTCTCCCAGATGGCGTAGCCATACGGGCGCAGGATGAACAGGCCCTTGACATCGGAATAATCCACGAGCTCCGCCTTGGTGCACACATCGGTGAACCACTGGGCGAAGTCCACTTCCATATCGGTGATCTGCTCGACCTTCTTATCTTTGGCCATAAGCGCAACACTCCTCTGTAGGCCGCGCGGGGTGAGCGCGCGGGCGTATTTCATAATGTATGGGGTAACTTATATAGTTTATAGAATCCGCTGCCGCTTGTCAAGCACCAAGCAGCTCCTGCACCGCAAAAACACCGATCATGACGGCGATGATAAAATACAGCACGACCGCGCCGACGGAGTGCCGCGCCGGCCGGCGGTCAAACAGCTGCCCCACGCACCAGAACATGAGCAGGCCGGTACCGATCCAGTAGACCGGGTTGAGCGCGATGGCCATGACCGTCACCTCGACGATCAGCAGTGCAAACACCGCGATCTGCCACGTGCGGATGCGCCGCGCGCGGCTGTTGCAGTAGATCTCGCGCCAGGCGTCGGAAAGCTCGCGGCGCTGGCGGCGGAAAAACGGCTCGCGCGGCTTTTTCGGCGCGGCCGCCTCGGCCGCAGTTTCGGCGGTTTCGGTCACGGTTTCGGCGGTCTCGGCTGCCGTTTCAGGTTCTGCTTCGGTGTAGGGGCGCTCTTGTTCCATGCGTTCCACTCCTTTCCGGCTTTTCGGAAAACCGGTCCTTTTTCCACAGGATACCCCGCCGCCGGCCGCCTGTCAAGGGCTGGATGGCGGCCGAAAAGTGCATTTCGGGCTTGACCGCGCACCATTCGTGCAATATAATATGTAAATTAGAGATGCTATTTCAAGATGCAATCGAACCCCTTGGAGGTGACCATCTATCAACAGACAGAGTTACATGGCGGAGATCAGCAGTCTGCTCGGCCTGATCACCGACGACCAGACACGTCAGGCGCTCATCGCGCAGATGGAGAATATGTTTGACAACGCGCCCGATGAGGAGCGCCTCATTCAGGAGATCGGCAACCCGACGAAGGTGGCCGTTGCCCTCATTCGCTACGCCGACAGCGGCAAGATCACACCGGCCGCCGCGCCCGTGGTCGCGCCCGAGCAGGTGCAGCCCAGGCGCGCGCCGCAGCCGCGCCCGCGTGCCGAGCAGTACCGCCCCATCGCGCCGCAGCCTGCTCCCCAGCCGGCCTATGCCGACCAGGCCGCCGAGGACACCTGCGACGAGCAGCCCGCCGCGCCCGTGCTCGACGGTCAGTTCTCGTTTGACGAGCAGCCCGAGGAAGGCTACTATGACGAGCAGCCCGCGGACGACGGCTACTATGACGAGCAGCCCGCCGACGACGGCTACTACGACGAGCAGCCCGAGGGCGGCTACGACCCGAACTACGCCACCGACGGCGAAGAAGGGTATTATGACGAAGCCTATTACGACGAGCCGGCCTACAAGACGAACGTCTTTCTGGCGATCCTCTACACGCTCGGCGCGATCATCATCGGCGTGCCGGTGCTGGCCGTGCTGCTGGTGCTGGATCTGGCCGTGCTGGCCATCGGCGTCGCGTGCGGCGCTGGCGGTGTTGGCCTGATCGCGACGGCCTTCATCGGTCTGCCCATGGTGGCGGATATGCTCATCCTGCTCGGCGGCGGCGCCGCCGTGATCGCCATCGCGCTCGTCGTGGTGTGGCTGGCCATCTGGCTGTTCATCCGCGTGGTCATCGGCTGGGTCCGGCTGCTCGCGCGCACGGGCAAGCGCTGGTGCAGAAAGGAGATCGCCGCATGAAAAAAGCCTGGAAAACCATTCTCATCATCGCGCTGTGCGTCCTGATCGTCGGCGAGATCGTGCTCGGCGTCGGCCTTGCGACCGGCGGCAGCCCCGACCGCATCTGGGATGCGGCGTATGAACACTACGACTTCGCGTCAGTCTTCGCATTCATCAAGTCCTCCGGCATCGCGGACTTCCTTGCGAGCATCGGCCTGTAAGAAAAGCAAAAAATGAGGCGGCGAGCATAGCTCGCCGCCTCATTTTGATCTGTTTGATCTGTAAAAAGCCTCGCAGAGTTTGCGCCCGTAGGCGCAAAGAAATTCCAATCATTTTCTCCGGCGACATGTGCGGCGGAGAAAATACCGCTCGGCTCGCAAACGTGCGCAGGATGCGGCTCTGGTGCATCCTGCGTGCGCTGCAGCAAGCTGCAGCTCTTCCAACGAGAGCCCAACGCAGTGGGTCTCGTTGGCCCGTCTCACCGTCTCATTTCATTTTAAAGAGCAGCACACCGCCCGTCATCAGCGCGAGTCCCGCCCACTTGCTCCAGCCGAAGGCGAGCTTTTCCGTGCCCATGATGCCGAAGGCGTCGATGGCCGCGGCCGCAGAAAGCTGCGCGATGAGGATCGTCGCCACGGCGAGCGTCGGGCCGAGTCTGCCCATGCCGAGCATAACCGTGACCGTGATGGCCAGCGCCAGCACACCGCCGAACCAGCAGTATTTCGGCGCGGCACCCAGCGCGGCAAAGCTGCCCGTGCGCCAGAACACCAGCACCAGCAGCGACAGCACCGCCGCCACGCACTGCACGAAGGCGTTGGTCTCCATCGTGCCGATGTGCTCGGACAGGCGCGTGTTCATCACGCCCTGAATGCTCATCGCCGCCCCGGCGAGGATGCACGCGAGAAATCCACCCAAAATCCATCGGCTCCTTCCGAATAATCCTTGCACTGCCGCCAGAGATGTGTTACACTGTATTGTACGGGCAAACATTTGCCCGCAGTACACGTACAAAGGAGGCCCCGCCCATGGCAGCAGGCAGCAAACCGAAATACTATCTCGTGGAGGCGAGCGTCCTGCCCGAGATCTTCGCCAAGGTGATCGAGGCCAAGGAACTGCTCGAGACCGGCCAGGTGCGCACGGTGGCGGACGCCGTGGCGCGCGTGGACATCAGCCGCAGCGCGTTTTATAAATACAAGGACTTCGTGTCCCCGTTTCAGGACATGTCACGCGGCCATCTGGTGACGTTCAACCTCGAGCTGCTCGACCGGCAGGGCGTACTGTCGTCCGTCCTCGCTATTTTTGCCGAAAACGGTGCAAATATACTCACCATCAACCAGAGCATCCCGACGAGCGGCGTCGCCCCGGTGACGATCACGGCCGCGACCGAGAACATGCAGACGACGATGGAGGCGTTCATGGCGGCGCTCAAGGCAGCCGACGGCATCATCCGCGTGCACCTCATGGCCGGCTGAAGATAAAAGCAATACAGCCCCGAACCGTGTTGGTTCGGGGCTGATTTTTTTATCTCATGTTCACTCGAGCAGCTGGGCGCGGCCGCCGTGCAGCCGGATCTTCCCGGCGCAGAAGCGCTTGACCGCCTCAGGCAGAAGCTTCCACTCCGCATCGGTGAGCACGCGGCGCTTGAGCGTCGTGACATCATCGTCCTCAAGCACGGGCACAGCCTTTTGCAGCAGCACCGGGCCGACGCCGCCGGCCTCGTCCACGAGGTACGCCGTCGCCCCCGTAACCTTCAGGCCGCGGGCAAGCACCGCCTCGTGCACCGCGTCGCCGCGCAGCGTCTCGAACGCCGGAACGAGCGACGGCTGCACCGCAATGACCTTGTTGCGAAAGCTCTTCGCCGTCTCGCGGCCGACGCCGGGATAAAACCCCGCGTTGATGACGAGCTCGATGTCCATATCCTTGAGCTTGTTGCGGATGGCCATGTCGTACGACGTATCGTTCGGGAACATGGCCGGCTCGACGACGACGGTCTCGATGCCGGCGTTGCGCGCGCGCTTGAGCGCGTAGGCGTTGGCGTCGGACGAGATGACGGCGACGAGCTGCAGCTCCGGGATCTCACCGAAGAACACGGAGTCCAGCAAACTTTGCAATTTTGTTCCCTTGCCGGAAACCAGAACAGCGCTGCGGATCATATGCTCGTTTACTCCTTCCCCCAGCAGCCGGGCGGCTGTGGCGCGGTTGTTGTCCTCCTGCCGGTTGAGCAGCTCGGTGCGGCGGCGCAGCTCCTCGCCTCTGCCGGCAAGCGCGACAGCCGCATCAATCTGATCGGACAGGTCCTCTTCGTTGACTGCCTCGAACTGCATATAGTTTGTCTGCTCGACATAGTCGAGAAACGCCGTGACCTTCGGGTCGTAGGCAACGCCGATGAGCGGCACGCCCTGCCCGGCGGCAAAGATCAGCCCGTGCAATCGCATGGACACGACGGCCGTCATGCGCGAGAGCACGCCGATCACCTCGCCCGTGGACATCTGCTCGCCGAGCACATGAAACGGGATGCTCAGGTGCTCCGTGACGAGCTGGCTGGCCTCGCCGTCGGTGCGGAAATTGATGCTGAGGAACACCGGCGTCAGGCCGTATTTCAGGTAGGCGTACACGGCGCCGGCGGCGAACACGGTGGCCTTTTCCTCAATGCCGGGCCACTTGCGCAGTACGAAGCCGATATATTTGCCGTCCGGGTCCATATCGTGCTCGCGCAGGATGCGGTCGATGCGGCCGCGCTCGGCGGCCTGCAGCGTGAGCGCGGGGTCGGACGCGAGGATGACTTCCGGCTCCGTGACGCCGAAATCGCTGAGCGTCTCGCGGCTGTCCGGCTCGCGGAGGGTGATCTTGTCCACACAGCCGTTGATGATGCGCGCGGCGAGCTGCCGGTCGCGCTCATACACGATCGGGCCGATGCCGCAGCCGTACATCTGCACCTTGCAGCCGCAGCGGTGCGCCAGGCGGATCGTGCTGAGATAATACCACAGGCTCAGGCGGCTCGTGACGTCCTGCATCAGGCTGCCGCCGCCGCTGATGAACAGCTGGCTCCGGCGCAGCACGCGCCGGATGGCCAGATAATGAAACCGGTTGCACGCGTTGACGCCGTAGGCGCTGCGCGTATCCTTCGGCCGGCGGGAGATCACGGTCACGGGCATGTGCGCGTCGATGCGGCGCATCTCGCCGATGATGGCCTGCAAAATGGCATCGTCACCCGCGTTGCCGAAGCCGTAGGCCCCGCAGATGAGCACGCCGTCGCGCACACCGTCGCGCCGGTTGCGCTCCATGCGGAAAACGGCGTTGTAGATCTCCAGCTGGCGCAGGCCGGTGGCCTCCTCGGAGAAGTCGGCCTTGCCGCGCCGGTAGAGCGCCTCGCCCATCTCATGGCGGTAGTCTTCGTCGAGCGCGTAGCGCGCGAGGTAGGCAGCGAGCATGCGCACGTCGCCGGGCTCGATGAGCAGGCCGGTCACACCGTGCTCGATGATGGCCGGCACACCGCCGACGTTCGAGGCGACGGTGGCCAGATGTGCGCGCGCGCCCTCGGGCAGCGCATAGGGAAATGCCTCCGACAGGGACGAGAGCGTATTGATGTCGAGCGCGCCGTAAAAGCTGTCCAGGTCGTTGACCCAGCCGAGGAAGAACACGCTGTCGGTAAGCCCCAGCTTTTTTGTGAGCGCCTCGAGCTTTTTGCGCTCCTTGCCGTCGCCCGCGATGGCGAGACGCAGCTGCGGGCAGGCCTTTTGGGCCAGAGCCACGGCGCGGATGAGCGTCGGGATGTCCTTGACGGGGTCGAGCCGGGCGGCAATGCCCGCAATGACGTCGCCCTCGTGAACCGTATACCCGAACTGCGCGAAATACGCCGCGCGGTCGGTCTTGGGCACGACGTGGGAAAAGTCAAGCCCGTTGTAGATGGAAAAGAGCCGGTTTGGCTCAAAGCCGCGGTCGATCAGCCGCTGGCGGATGGGGTCGGACACGCACACACGGTAATCGAGCCGGTGCAGCGCCCAGATATTGAGCGTGCCGTAAACGGCGCGGGCGAACGGCCGGCCGAGATAGTCGAGCCGGTAGTCGCTGTGCACGGTGCTGATGACTGGCACGTGCACGCTCGCCTTGAGCATGGCGCCCATGACGTTGGCCATGGAGCCGTGGCAGTGCACGAGGTCGTACTCCCCCGCGCGGATCAGCTTTTTGAGCGCGGCGAGGTTCGGCAGAAAGCCTCCGTCGAGCACCATCGTCGGGATGCCGAGCGCGGCCGCGCCGTCGGCAAAATCACCGCCGCGGAAGCACACGAGCTGCACGTCGATGATCTGACCGAGATATTTCAGCAGGGAGTAGACATGCGTCCGGGCGCCGCCGGTGTCGCCCCCGCTGATGAGGTGGATTACTTTCACTTTGCCCTCCAAAGCACTTGTGCGCGCTGCAAAAACACGGTATAATGCGCTCGTACAGGTGCTGACACATTCCCGCGCGGAACAAAAGCGCGGATTCAGATTATTATACTGTATGATTCCATTATGGTCAAGTTTTGGAGGCCCGCAATGACGAAAATTTATCTGATCCGGCACGCGGAAGCGGAGGGCAACCTCTACCGCCGCATCCAGGGACACTGGGACGGGAGCATCACCCCGCTCGGCCTGCAGCAGATCGACGCACTCGCGCAGCGGTTCCGCCGCGAGCACATTGACGCGCTCTACTGCAGCGATCTGTCGCGCGCACGCGCGACGGCCGAGGCGATCACGCGCTATCACGACATTCCGGCCGTGGCCACACCGCGCCTGACGGAGATCTGCATGGGCGTGTGGGAGGGCCGCGCCTGGGGCGACGTGGAGCACGAATTCCCGGAGCAGATGCGCTATTTCAACACGGATCCGGACCGCTGGTCCGTGCCCGGCTGCGAGCCGATCCGTGCGGTGCAAAAGCGCATGGCCCGCGCCATTGAGGACCTTGCCGCGCGGCACGATGGGCAGACGATCGCCCTCGTGAGCCACGGCATGGCTATCCGCGCCTATCTATGCACCGTGCTGGGCATCCCGAACAGCGAGATGGCCACCCTGCCCTATGGCGACAAAACATCCGTGAGCCTGCTGCTCGTCGACGGCGAGCGCACGACCGTGGAGTATTATAACGACAACCGCCACCTCCCGCCCGCGCTGAGCACGTTCGGCCGCCAGACCTGGTGGCGCGGCAGCGGCAGCGGCGCGGAGAACCTGCGCTATGAGCCGCTGCGCTTCCCGCGCGACGAGGCGTTTTACCTCCAGTGCTACCGGGACGCTTGGCGCAATGTGCACGAAACGGACGAGGGCTTCGTGCCCGAGCTCTATGCCCGCAGCGCCGCCCGGCACGCGCAGGAGCACCCCGGCTCCGTCGTGCGCGTCCTGAGCGGGGACCGCGTGGTCGGTCTGGTCGAGCTCGACCCCGGGCGCGACGAGCAGGCCGGCTGCGGCTGGATCAGTCTGCTGTATATGCTGCCGGAATATCGCGGCCGCGGCTGGGCAATCCAGCTGCTGGGCTATGCGTTCTGGTTTTATGAGAATCACGACCGCACGGCCGTGCGCCTGCACGTGTCGGAAAACAATGCCCGGGCCATTACGTTCTATCAGCGCAGCGGTTTCGTGCAGATCGGGCGCGACCCCGGCGTGCGCGCGCATCTGCTGCTCATGGGCCGGCTCATCCACAGGACGGTGACGCATGGAACGGTGTGATTTTCTGCCCGTCTCCGCCGAGGAGATGCACGAGCGCGGCTGGTGGTGGTACGACGCGCTCGTCGTCGGCGGCGATGCGTATGTCGACCACCCAAGCTTCGGCACGGCGGTCATCAGCCGCGTGCTCGAGGCCGAAGGTCTGCGTGTAGCCGTGCTCGCACAGCCGGACTGGCACGACGCGGAGGCCTTCCGCGCCATGGGCCGGCCGCGGCTGGGCGTGTTCATCGGCGCCGGCAATCTCGACTCCATGGTCGCGCACTACACGGCGGCCAAGCGCCGCCGCAGCGAGGATTTTTACTCCCCCGGCAAGCGCGCCGGCTGCCGGCCCGACCGCGCGGCCATCGTCTACTGCAACCGCGCGCGCGAGGCCTTCGGCCCCGATATGCCGATCATCCTCGGCTCGCTCGAGGCGAGCCTGCGCCGCTTCGCGCACTACGATTACTGGGACGATCAGGTGCGCCGCGCCATCCTCTTTGACGCCCCGGCCGACCTGCTGGTCTACGGCATGGGCGAGGCCGCAACGATCGAGATCGCTCACCGGCTGAAGAAAAAGCAGTCCGTGCGCACGATGACGGACATCCCCGGCACGGGCTACATCACGCGTGACCCCTCCGTGTGCAAATTTGACCACATCACGCTCCCGTCGTTTGAGGACGTGCGCGACGATAAGCGCCTCTATGCCGAGGCCACGCGCACCGAGTACGCCGAGCACGACCCCATCCGCGGCCGCGCCATGATCCAGCCGTGCGAGGGGCGCTATCTCGTCATCAATCCGCCCGCCATGCCGCTCGACACAAAGGAGCTCGACCGCGTGGCCGAACTGCCCTACACGCGCGAGTGGCACCCCATGTACGAGCCGCTCGGCGGCGTGCCCGCGATCGAGGAGGTGCGCTTTAGCGTCATCCACAACCGCGGCTGCTTCGGCGGGTGCAATTTCTGCGCGCTGGCGTTCCACCAGCTGTCTCTTATACACATCTGACGCTGCCGACGATCTTACGCGTGTAGA
>ERZ1027176.743-NODE-743-length-14563-cov-6.118348_pt1 | contig 14563 bp, 16 predicted proteins | sample MGYA00519248_ERZ1027176 | MGnify/ENA primary metagenome ERZ1027176 (study PRJEB26926, sample SAMN06164413) | human gut metagenome | biome: ENVO:00009003; feature: ENVO:2100002; material: ENVO:00002003 | host: Homo sapiens | place: USA | collected 2012 ...
GGCATTGGTACGCTAAACCCTATACGTTGGAAGAGTCAGTATTACGACAGCGACAATGGGTTTTATTACATAAACAACCGTTTTTACAGCGCTGCAACCAAGCAATTCCTTGACGGCGGAAGCCCCGAAACCGCGCTTGCAAACGCAGCGACAATATACGGTCTGAACCTCCAAAACTCGACCTTGACAAACCCCGTCAACGAATTGTATAATGAATATACAATCGCAGCTGTTACTCCGATAGCCTTGGATATAACAGAAATAAACGTTGCAGCGCCCACATGGTTGCGATGGCTTGTACCAAGTTTGCAAATTGTGCTCGGAGTAATTTTGTGTTTTATACCGGGAGCGCAAGGGTTTGGAATATCGCTTATTGCCGGCGGAAGCATAGGTCTGGTAAGCAACATTTTGGGCTCCAAAATCGGCGGCGGATTAGGTACGGTTTTAAATGGCGTAAACGCGATAATAACCGGAATAAGTCTGATGGGATATGGCCCGATAGGTTGGATTATGGGCGGAATATTGCTGACTGTCGGAGCGGGGACAGCGGCATTAGGAGCCAACGAAGTAATCTCCGGATTTACGGGAAATGATACATTGAGAGACTGGATGGGCGAAGAACTTTATGACGGCTTGTATTTGGGATTGAATATTGGCTCTGCCGTTGGAACATTGGCAGGAAGACTATATATAAATTATGCCGATGTAAAAATATTCGATGATACAGTGCCTAAAAAAGGAAAGCCGTTTTCGCGCACTACTTTAATAACCGGTAAAGGCGTTAAACAATACAGATATTACGATAGGAGAGGCTTGGCATTATATGACAAAGATATTATACATGGAGGCAAATATAAATTTCCTCATTATCACGGTTGGTTGAATGGCGAAAGGTTAATAGGTCATTGGAATTTTTGGGAATTGTTAATTTGGCTTATAGGTAAGTAATTATGGGAAAATACGAAATTAAACTTTTTAAGGAAAGAATGGCAATCCACAAAAAACTTGCGGAAGGAAAAAGTTTGACGAGGGATGAGGAAGTAACTTTACTGGATGAGAAAGTACAAAACCACAGCAAATTGAATTTCAGAGATTTTCAACTTTTGATTGAAATAGGTGAAGAGTTTGTTTTTAAATTCAGAGGAAAAGAATACGAAATTGTCAGAACGGGCAACGACGAGGAAATAGAGTTATACAAAGAAGACGGAACGTGTGACACTTATCCTACCAAAGAAAGTTTATTGAATAACGCAAAAATCGAAGGACAACCGATAAGAAAAATTGCGGAAGAGTTTAAGTTATGGTAAATGCAACAAACAACATTAAACCTTGCGGTAAGAATTAATCTTTTAAAAATCATTTATTTTCTTAAAACAAAAAGAGATTTGCTTGGGCAAATCTCTTTTACTTTAATTTAATTGACAAACGACAATTAAAGTTCTATATTGTTTACGTTAGCTTAAAAGTTTTCCTAAGCCAAACAAGTGGCAGACGTTTTGGAATAAAGCAATTAAATGGTTTAATAATCTGCATTGGGGATGGAAAATTGGAATTGGTCTCCTTATAATAGCGGCATTAGCAATAGCTACAGTGGCGACCGCAGGAGCGACCGGAGTTGGTATTGGGGCTGCACTTGCTTCGGGATTTACAGGGGCGGCATTGGTAAGTGCAACAGGAGCATCTGTAACAGCGGTTGCTTATGTAGTGCAGTATTTGCGGGCGCGACAGTTACTGGGATTATTGGGTTTTTGGCAGGAGGTTTAACGTTTTCAAACGGTCAAGGTGGTTGGAGTTGGGATGGAGCAGCATTAGGATTGTTGTGGGGGGGTAGTTACTGGTGGAATTGCTGGTACTTCTAGTTCAGTTATTGGCAATATAGGTAATGGATTAAACTCTGGTGTGTTTCGTTTTGTACAGTCAGGATTAAATAGTATACTTTCGGGAGGTATAACGGCAACACAAGGAATAATCAGCGGCGATTTTTCATGGACAAGCGTCGGAGTGTCCATGTTGTTTGGTGCATTTGGCGGTTTATTGGGGGACGGTTTAAAAAATTTTGCGATAGGAATAGGACTGAATATTGCGGAAAGTTCAATTGGTGAACTTATTGAGTGGTTGTTAAGCAGAGATAAGTCTAATGTTGTTGGAATACTTCATTACAGATATTCTTATTAAATATTCGAAAAGGAGAAATAATGAAAAGATTTTACTCGTTACCTATGGCAATATTTTATGCAATATTTGCACTATTCTTTTCGGCATGGCTTTGTGTCGTTGTTATGGTTTTTAAAAATGCAGATGAATTTCCTATTTCAGCTTTAATAGTGTGTTGCTTGTTGTTGGCGGTTTTAATATTGTTTTGTATGTGCATGGTTTTATTTTCGCTCCGAAAAATAACGATTACAAATTTGTATGTCAAAATTACGTTTTTGGGCAGAATCATTACCTGTCTTGCCGTTGAATCTATTGCCGACATAGTGATATACAATAAAAGAGGTGCAAATTTATATACGGTTGTATTTTCTGAATCTCCTGTTTCCGAAATGTCTTTAAGGAGAGCAAAAAAAAATCGTCGTTCTGATATCCAATTTACTTTATCGCAAAAAGAATTGGCACATATTAGTGAAATTATAGATAAACCAATTAAGAAAGCTGTTAGGTAATTTTAAAAACAGCCGAGCAAAAAAAATTGCTCGGTTGTTTTTTTGATTTAAAATAATAAATTGTACAATTAAAATGATTGACAAAAGACAATTAAAGTTCTATATTGTTTACGTTAGCTTAAAAGTTTTCCTAAGCTAAACAAGTGGCAGGCGTTCTGGCGAAGCAAATGGGGCAAAGCGACAGCGGCGCTGTTGCTGTTCGTAGCTACGGTATTAACCTTAGAGTTTTCGTTGGCATTTCCAATAGCGGCTGGCGCAATATGGGCGGGCTACGGAATGACGTTCGGCTTGACGGCAGTGTCGTTGGGCGCAGGAGCGGCAATAGCCGGTTATCGCAGTTCGCGGCAGGGAAAAGGCTTCTGGAACGGATTTGGCGAATATATCCACGACAACTGGGCGCAGGAAGCGGCAATAACATCTGCACTTTACATAGTATCCATAGGTATCAGCCTTGCCAAATACGCGATTGCAAATGCCGTAAGCAAAAAGGCTAATCAAAAATTAACATTATATCATTATACTAATGAAAAGGGATTAAATGGTATAGTTAATTCTAATAAACTTAATCCGTCCTTGAAAGCAAATAATTTAAAAGACGCTCGTCATGGAAATGGTCAATATTTAACTGATATAGCTCCAAATAATACTACGCCAACAAAATTAGCTAAAAAATTAATTAATGTGCCTAATAAATATAAGTTTACTCATTATATAGAAATTAATGTAAGTGGGTTAAATATTATAAAGGGCAGAAATGGAGTTTATGTGATTTTAAATGAGGAGGCTTTGGATTTAACCGGAAGAATTATTAGTACGGGTATACTGGGAGGTTAGCATGAACTATATAATGATTAAATATGAAAATGAAGAATTTTGGATAGAAATAGATAAGGAGAATTATGCAATTCGGCAAATTATTATTTCCGGAGATAATATAGAAATATCCTGTATAAATGATTGTTTGGCAGAAGGGAAAATATATCTTTATGAGTTGGATGGTGATATTACAAAAATTGATAAAGAAAAATTTGATTTGAAATGGAAAGAATGCACTAGAAAATATTTTGATATATGGAGAAAAATTAAGCTGAAATATCCAATTGGGAGTAAATTTAAAGGTAATTTTGTAAGGTATCACCCTAACGGTGCCATTTTTAAAAATGGGGTTGCTTATGCAAAAAAAATAGACGATGTAAACTATAATATAGGCGACTCTATTTTAGGAGAAGTTTGCGATTATGACGAGCCCAATATGTGGCTTATTTTAGATTAAGTTGCAAACATTTTGGGCTTAATGTTGAAATGAATTTTGACCCATATAGGATAGCTTATAATAAAATTACAAAAAGAGATTTGCAAACGCAAATCTCTTTTACTTTTAATTTCATTGACGAAGCAAAATTAAAGTTCTACAATAATAAAAGGAAACCTGCTCAAAAGCATTGGAGAGACAAGCTATCTGTACGACGCGCAGGGGACAAGATACGCCAAAACAAAGGGAAACGAAAGAACGGAGTATTTCCGCGACGGAGGAAAAATAATAGAGGAGCACAGAGGAAACGCGCGCATAAGGTATCTTTACGACGCGGAAGGGATAATGGGCTTCAAGGTATATCAGGAGTATTATTATTTCCTCAAAGACGTGCAAGGCAACGTAAGGTCGGTTGTCAGAGCGCATCAAAACATAGCGCAAGCGGGCTTTGTGGTGGACGAGGTCGCGCGGTACGAGTACGACGCATGGGGAAACGCAACGTCAAGCAACTTCAACAACGCAAAAATAGACGGCGTTGACGTAGCCGAGTTCAACCCAATCCGCTGGAAAAGTCAATATTACGACACTGAAAGCGGATTGTATTACATAAACGGAAGATATTACAGCCCCGAAACAAAAAGATACGTCGACTCCGGCAACCCCGAAACGGCGCTTGCAAACGCAGCGACAATATACGGCCTGAACCTCCAAAATTCGACCTTGACAAACCCCGTCAACGAGCTTTATAATGAATACACAATCGAAACGCAAACGGCGTTGACCTACGACCCTCCTAAACTCACAAAGTGGCAGGCATTCTGGCGAAGCGACTGGGGCAAATTGTTGGCAATAGGAATAATAGTAGCGGCAACGATTCTGGCAATAATGTGCCCGGCATTTGTACCGTATTATCTGTCTGCGGCAATCGGAACGAGTATATCGTTGTTGTCAGGCGGTATAATAGCGGGATTTAAAAGCGGTGGAAATTTCTGGAAAGGTTTTGCCGATTACATAAGCGAAGAGTGGGCGTCCGCATTTGCAATAAGCATGACCACTTGCAATGGTGTCATTCGGCATAAGCAAAGCAGCACAGGCGATAAAGAGAGTAGCTCCGAAATGTTTCAAAGCAGGGACGCTTGTAGCATGTTTAGACCAAGCGGGAAAAGAAACGCTTAAACCGATAGAAGAAATAGAAGTCGGGGACAAGGTGCTTGCCTATGACGAGGAAACAGGCGAGCAGGGCTACAAAGAGGTAGTGCGTCTTTTCCGCAACAAAACCCAAGAGTGGCATCATGTTTTTGTTAATGGCGAAGAAATTGTTTGCACTGCGGAACACCCTTTCTATGTAGAGGGAAAAGGCTTTGTGCCTGCAAGGGAACTGAAAGAACGAGACAATCTTCTTCTCAGTGACGGCAGCAAAGTTGAAATAGATTCTTTAAGAATCGAACACGTTGAAATCCCCGAAACCACCTACAACTTCGAAGTAAAAGATTTCCATACATACTATGTTTCTCATAGTAAGGTGTTGGTTCATAATAAGTGCGGGGTTTACTTATATCGTGGTGGAAGTGATATGACCCTTAAAAATTACGAATATGTAATAAAAGATGGAATGGTGGTTCCTGGTAAGGACGGTATATCTCTAAATATTGATCCACAGAAAGTTGCAAAGTTTGGAACTCCCCATAAAGTAGTTTATGTGCCTGAAGGATTAGAAATAGTACAAAAAGGCATAGATTTAGGACATTATGTTATAAGACCAAAATATGCAATGCCATTAATCGATTATCAAAATTTATTAAATCAAGTAGTCCTCAAACCATAAATGGAGAAAAATGAAGAATTTAAGTATTTATTTTAGCGATGACGACGAGTATGCTGAATATGCTTGTAAAAGTAACGGTATGCGACCGGATGTGTTAGTTGCGATAGACGGAAAATTATTTCATCCAATGATTTATGATATTTTTACATTAACTCAGGAATATAATGAATCATTGAATATGGGAAAATTATATGAAATATTAAATAATATTGTTCTGGTAAAAGAGGTGACAAAAAATAATATTATCGAAATAATATTACATTTAAGTAAAAAAGGGTACTTTGATAAAGTAAAACCGGTAGAACTGATTGAAGAATTTTATGGAAGCTTTGATTTATTTCCAAAATTAATCAACTTGGAGGGATGGATAAAAATTTATGAAACTACAATATGAACCAAAAAACTAAATATATCGAGTATTTAGTTTTTTAAAATTGAAATTATGAAACCTCGTGCTAATTGGCGCGGGGTTTAATTTTTGCCGAAATTTACAGAAATATAATTAATAGTGATTTCGAGTCAATGGTCTTGACAGAAACGTAATTATGTTGGATAATGTATATCGGTTGAAAGAAAATAGCTAAATATAAACCGTAAGGAGAAAACTCAAGTGAAAGCATTTAAAAAGATAAAATGCTCTTTAAAAGTATTAAAAAAAATAAAATGTCCTTGTTGTGGATATTATACCATTGAAGATTATGGAGAAGAAGTAAATTGCAATATATGTCCGGTGTGCTTTTGGCAATATGATGTAGTAGGGCAAGATAATCCGAATGATATAGTTGGGGGACCAAATGGAAAGTTATCATTAAATCAAGCAAGGGATAATTATAAAAAATTTGGAGTTGCAGTGAGGATATGGTGCCATATGTTAGAAAACCAAATAAAGAAGAAATTGATATTGAAAATTCAGATATCAATTAAATTTTATAATTGTGGTTGAAATGTATTAAATAGGGATTTGTAAGTCAAATCCCTATTTAATTATATTGACAAATACGTTAAGTTAAGCATATAATAATAAAATAGACGGAAATACACCTTGTCTATGACGAGGAAACAGGCGAGAAGTGCTACAAAGAGGTGGTGCGTCTTTTCCGCAACGAAACGCAAGAATGGTATCATGTTTATGCGGCGGGAGAGGAAATAATCTGCACTGCGGAACACCCTTTCTATGTAGAGGGAAAAGGCTTTGTGCCTGCAAGGGAACTGAAAGAACGAGACAATCTTCTTCTCAGTGACGGCAGCAAAGTTGAAATAGATTCTTTAAGAATCGAACACGTTGAAATCCCCGAAACCACCTACAACTTCGAAGTAAAAGATTTCCATACATACTATGTTTCTCATAGTAATGTGTTGGTTCATAATAAGTGTGGGGTTTACTTATATCGTGATATAATCAAAAAACCTTAAATATCGAGGATATTCATAATGGGTAATAAAGTTTATAAAATATGCAATAAGTGCGGAAAAGAAATTGATGAAAATTCTGCCTTTTGTAATTTTTGCGGAGCAAAACAAACAATAAAAACTAATTTAACCAACGATGAACAAATTGCAATTATTGAAGAAAGTTTAAGCATAACAAAATCTAGATTTAGTGATAAAGGTAGAATTTTATGTGAAAGTTGGTTGAACGAATTTGGATTGGATTTAATTTTGGAAAGTGTTTCCATAGCAATTACTCAATATTTAAGGTTTGATAGCAATGGTGAACCTGAACAAAATTCGGTAACTACGGTATTTAACAAAATAGGTGGTATTTGCCGTAATAAAAAAATGGCATTAGAAAAACCCTATGAAGCATTTACCAAGAAGTTAATGAATTATGCTAATAAGAAATGGTATATATATTATCGGGATAGCGTTGAATTAGAGGCAAACATTACGAAATTGTTGTACCATTATCACAAAATAGGCGATTTTGATAGCAAAAGCGAAGATTTATTTGTTTTATTAAAGTCAACACCAGATAGATATGACTTTATTGACAAAGTAAGTCATTTAGTTCAAGAATTAAATTTATAATAAACCACTTTAAAACAATAAATATCTCATAAGAAAAAAGCACAAGGCATTTAACCTTGTGCTTTTTCCTTACCTTGCAGAGATAAAACCCGCAACACCGTTTACAAAAATGTATATCGGGTTCAATCTCTGTCTGTTCTGGTGCGGATGACAGGACTTGAACCTGCACGGCTGTGAAACCACTAGAACCTGAATCTAGCGCGTCTGCCAATTCCGCCACATCCGCTTGTTGGTGCGAAGAATGGGACTTGAACCCACACGGTATTACCATACGCCCCTCAAACGTACGCGTCTGCCTATTCCGCCATCTTCGCAAAACAACGCTAAAATATTATACTTTTTGTTTTCAGATTAGTCAAGCAATCTTAGAGAATTGTCAAAAAAATTTTTGCAAGTTGCTACTCGATGAGATAATCGTAAATTATTCTGAAAGCGCCGGCGGCTTTTTCTTCCCATTTTTTGTCAATGTGTTTTGCAATAGTTCTGTTGGGCACGTTGATTTTGATTTCAAGCGCCGGCTCGTTAGGTTCGATTATTTTAAGAAGCACGTCGTAAGTGCCGTCGGGATTTTTTTGATAGTCGCTTGCGTATTCCTGCTTGCGTTTGTAGTTCATCCTGTTCAGTTTGACGTTGTCGCTTACAACCTCGCGCAGGCTGGAGGGAATGCGCACGAAGAAATGTGCAAGACAAATTCTGCCTTCCGGCGTAATAGAGTACATGGCTTCGTTTGACGCGCCCTTGTTGACGGCGGCGACAAAATTCGCGTCGATTAACTGCATCAATGCCTGTTTGCAATCTATATAATTTATCCAATTGTTGGCGGAGCAGCACATTTCGAGAATAGTTTGTTCGCTTAAAGGCATCTCCATTTTATCGAAGACGAACAAAAGCAACAATTTATTTTGTGTGCTGTCCATAGAGATTGCCAAACTTTTACCTCCGCAGAAAAAAAACGCGCAAAAAAACAGCAAAAGAATCTTTGCTTATTGATTGTACTATATTTCGGACGATAAAACAACTTTTTTTGCAAAAGATTTTATTTTGTTGAGTAAAAACACAAATTGTGTTAAACTATTCGCGAGGTATATATGAGCAATCAAAAAAACAATCTCGGTATGTTTTCGCAGCGGGTTGAGGAGGCAATCAACTCCCGTTTTATTCTTGCAGACAGGCATATTTCCGGCTTGCTTAAATGCGTGGCGACCATTCCCGAGCTGACTGCGGTTGTCGGCGAAACGCTTAAAAACGTCAGCTACGCCGACGAATACGATAAGGCGCGCGTTGTGTTGACCAAAAACGGAAAATCCGTTTGCAAATTTGTAATGCCCAACGACAAAAAGAGGATAATCGCTTTCACGGTATGTCTTTTGACGGAATTTGATTCCGGCAGGCGCAGTCTTTTGGAATTTTTGACGGAGTTTTTTTACGACGAGGACACAAACGTCGCTTACACGAAATTCTGCGATACCGTCCTCAAGCCCTTCAAAAGGGCGGGGGAGATGGTGCTGAAAAATCTCGGCAGTTCTGCTGCTTCAAACGAAGACTATGACGAAGAGTCCGCGTTGAAAATCGCGCCGCCGCCGGCTTTTCGCCTTGATTCCGCCGCTAAAACGGCTATTCTTAACGAAATAGCGGAATTTGAAGCAAAAATAAAGCTGGATACTTTTATGTCAAAACCGTTTATTATCGAATGCTGCGTAATGGCTGAGGCGTTTGCGGAGGCGGTAAAAAACGACTCGGAAACGGGCATCAAAATAATGTGGATAGGTTTCAAAAACACCATTCATTACGCGCAGGCGAGCGAAACCAACGCGATAAAAATAAAACGCATTCTGTTGAACTACAATCTGATAGACGGTTAATAAATTTGGGCTTAAAGTTTTGGCAATAAAACATTGCGGAAATTTTCCAAAAGCAAAAACATGGGCAGCTTTTGCTGCCCATGTTTTAACTATCTTAATTTTACTTTGAAAAACAATCAATTGTATTTGTTTTCGAAATATTTTTTCGCGCGTTCGGTTACGTCGGAGACAAACTCTGTTTTGGACTGAGTGTACGCGTCGCGATTATATTTGTATTTTTCAGACAAGGTAAGTTTCAATTTTTCGTAACTTTTGGCAATTTCGGGTTTTTCGTTAAGATAATCGCGAAAATAAAGTTCGTCGTTGTCTCCTTTTATTCTTAAATGCAGGTGAAATACCTTTTCCGCATAACCGTTTTTCGTGTAGCCTTTGTTGAGTGAAATTCTGTCTTTTGTTTTTGACATGCAAACATATCCGTTTTCGGTCAGAATATCGCAAATTTGCTCCATACAGGCAGAGGAGTATGTTTCAAGCAAAATGTCCGCAATCGGTTTTGCCGCAATAAAATTTATCGCCGTGCTGCCGATGTGACTGATTCTGTACACTTTATTTTCGGGAAGCAAATCGAGTAAAAATTTTTTTTCTTCCGAAAATAAGCGGGCAAAGCCGTCGTCGTGCGGCATAAGCTCGACGGGGAACAAGCGCCACAGTTCATTTAACGGCATATCTTCAAGCTTTTTTGTCGCTCTGAACAAATAGTGCGGCATCTCTTTTCCGTAATAATATTTGACGTAGCAATCTATACATTCCATACCGTTGCGCTTCGCTACGGCAATGGACGGATAATTGTTTGTCCTGATTGTGGAAAAAATTTCATCAAGTTTCAAGGTCTGAAAAGCGTAATTTTTCAGCGCGTGCGCCGCTTCCGTCGCATATCCGTTGTGCCAGAACGCTTTTTTGAACAGATAACCTATTTCGTGGAGCTCTCCGTCCTTGTAGGGCTGCATTGTAATTCCCGCCTGACCTATCATATTTCCGCTTTGTTTGAGAATCACGCTCCACATACCGAAACCGTATTTTTTGTAACGCGACAGCTGATTGTCAAGCCATTGCCTGACGTCTTCATCGGAAAAATCTCTTTCGTAAGCATACATCACCTCAGGGTCGCAAAGCATTTCCGCGAGGTCGTCAAAATCCGATTGCGTCATTTCTCTTAGCATTAATCTTTCCGTTTCCAAAATCATTGTTTTTACCTCGTAAAGTTTGAAATGTTTGAAACAAACAAAAAAGCAGTTCTTAAACGAACTGCAAGCGGCGCCTCCAAGGGGACTCGCAAGGAGCGGGAGGCAGTCCCGCGACGGAATAGCGAATTTTGCGCCGAGCGCAAAAACGCGTCACCCCGGGGGTGAGAGTCCGTAACCAAACAAAAAAGCAGTTCGTTTACGAACTGCAAGTGGCACCTCCAAGGGGACTCGAACCCCTGATTCCGCCGTGAGAGGGCGGCGTCCTGACCGCTAGACTATGGAGGCAAATCAACACTTGCATAGTATATCATTTTTTTTATTGCGGCGCAACTGTTTTTCCGTCATTTTTTAAATTTTTGTTGCGGTAAAACAAAATCAATGGTGATTGTTGGGCAAATTCGACACTTATTTATATCGTTTTTTAGAAAGTTTTGTATTATATTTAATTATTTTGTCAAAAGTATGCAACAAGAGACATTTTAAACAAATCATGCGAGGAACAGTGTAACATATATTTCGGGAGAAAAGAAATGGATATTGTTTCGTCGTTTACTGCAAGATTAAATGAATTGATGAAAGAAACGGGGCTTACGCCGAAGCAGATAAGCGAAAGCACGGGCATTGATTTAACCGAGCTCATGCATTGGAAGTCCGACAAAAACAAAAAACTGCCTTCCACGAGAAATTTGCTCAAATTGGCGAATTTTTTCAGATGTTCTTTTGCGTATATGTTGGGCTTGGAAAATGAAAACAGCTTGCCAAACCCGAGACGGGAATTGCCCGTTTTTTCAGAAAGGCTGTGCAAAATTCTCGAAAAAAAGCAATTGAAGGTTTTTGTACTGAAACGCACGGGTAAGATTCAATTCAAATCCTCGATAAACAATTGGAAAACGGGCAGAACCATGCCAAATGTGTTCAATCTCGTGTGCCTTGCCGAAACGTTGAATTGCTCGGTCGATTATCTGTTGGGACGCGGAGATTGAACGAGGGAATTTTAATGCGCCGATTGCAGGCAAGGCAAATCCCGCCTCAAAAAGCGGAATTTGCCTGACACGGTTATTTTTTCAAAAGAGCGTCCGCCGAAATGTTAAGGCGTTTTGCCAGTTTTGCAAGGCTTAACGCGTCGGGCAGATATTTTCCGTTCAACCAATTGTAAAACGAGGAAAATTCTTTGCAAAAGCCTTGTTTTTTAAGCAAATAAAATTTTGTCGGGTGCAGCTTGGCAAATCTGTTCAGATTTTTGCAAAATGAATTTACGTCGATGTTTTCATCCGCGCTGTCGGGAAAATCGCTGAGTCCCAAGAGAAAGTCTGCCGAGCAGTTGAAACTTTTCGCCAACTCGACGACGGCATGAAGAGAGGGCAGATAAGACCGATTTTTCTTCAACCTGCGGAAAATATCCTCGCAAACTCGCTCGTCGCCCGACAAAAGCCGTTCTTCTTCGATAAAGCTCAGGATTCGTTTGTGCATTTTTTGTTCCATAATACAAACTCCTTTAATTTTTTTTGAGTGTTTCACTCGTTTTTTAGTTTAGACTATTAAGGCTTTCCGGGCTTGTTTTTATTGCAAGATTTTAAAAATTTTCAATACAAAATTCAGAACGTGTTTTATTTCAGAAACTATTGCAAAACCGTTAAATAAGTTTTAAATAAATCTGCGACCTAACTTAATATTTTATCCGCAGAAGCATACTATCGGTAGAGTGTATCTATTCGCGTTGAAAAAAACTTCTGTGGATTTTAAGTTCGTGTATGCAACAAAAAGCACAAGGCATAAAACCTTGTGCTTTTTCCTTACCTTGCAGAGATAAAGCCCGCAACACCGTTTACAAAAATGTATATCGGGTTCAATCTCTGTCTGTTTTGGTGCGGCTAAAGGGACTCGAACCCCCACGTCTGTGACACCAGATCCTAAGTCTGGCGCGTCTGCCAATTCCGCCATAGCCGCATTGAAATATATTTAAGCACAAGTCAAGGGATTTGTCAATAACATAAGCAGGTCGTTGATTAAAATCAATCAGGATGTCGGAAAACATTTGAATTTTTTTAAATTTTGAAAGATGAAAATGCTTGACGGAGAGAATTTTTTTATAAAATAGGCTAAAAATCTTGACAATGAAATTTGCTTGTGCTATGATTTTTTAGCGTTGTCGTGCGGGTGTAGTTCAATGGTAGAATCCCAGCCTTCCAAGCTGGTCGCGTGGGTCCGATTCCCATCACCCGCTCCAACACATCTTCATGTGCGAGATTGAGTCCCGCCTTTTGACGTTGTGGAAACGCGAAGTGTGTGCCTGTAGCTCAGCCGGATAGAGCAACGGCCTTCTAAGCCGTGTGTCGGGGGTTCGAATCCCTTCAGGCACGCCAAAAATGGTGGGCATAGCTCAGTTGGTTAGAGCGCCAGATTGTGACTCTGGAGGTCGTGGGTTCGACTCCCATTGCTCACCCCATTTGTAGGGGTGTCGCCAAGCGGTAAGGCACCAGACTTTGACTCTGGTATTCGTAGGTCCGAATCCTGCCACCCCTGCCACAACAGAAAGCAAAGTAAATAAGATCCATTAGCTCAGCCGGCAGAGCACTTGACTTTTAATCAAGGTGTCCCGCGTTCGAATCGCGGATGGATCACCAAATATGCATCATTAGCTCAGTTGGTAGAGCACCTGACTCTTAATCAGGGTGTCCAGGGTTCGAGTCCCTGAAGGTGTACCAAAACGGCCCGTTGGTCAAGTGGTTAAGACAGAGGCCTCTCACGCCTTTAACATCGGTTCGAATCCGGTACGGGTCACCACAAAATAAAAGGACACACGTTGTGTGTCCTTTTATTTTGTGGTGACAGTTCTTTTGCGGCGCAAAAGAACTGCGCCTGCGGGCGGGTGACTGCACGCGCAGGGGAAACCCGACGACGGTTTCCCCTGCACACGTCCCTTTCCCTGCGTCCCCTTGCCGCTTCCCGCGGTCCCACATACGCCACAGCGTACATCCGCCTGCCGGAAAGGCAGGCCATTACTGCATACAGGAGAATTTTATGGCCAAAAATATTCGCTTATCCGACCACTTTACCTATGGCAAGCTGCTGTGCTTCACGCTGCCGTCCATGGTGATGATGGTGTTCACGTCCATCTACGGCGTGGTGGACGGGCTGTTCGTATCCAACTTCGTGGGCAAAACGGCCTTCGCTTCGGTGAATCTGGTGATGCCGTTTGTCATGATCCTGGGCGGCATGGGCTTCATGATCGGCACCGGCGGCACGGCGCTGGTATCCAAAATTCTGGGCGAGGGCGATCCGGAGAACGCCAACCGGACGTTCTCCATGATGGTGCTGTTCACGTTGGCGCTGGGCGTGGTGCTGTCCGGCATCGGCATCGCATTCATGGGCCCTGTGGCCCGCTTCCTGGGCGCTGCGGACGCCATGATGGCGGACTGCGTGCTGTACGGCCGCATCGTCACCGGCTTCACGTTCGCCTTTATGCTGCAAAACGTGTTCCAGAGCTTTTTCATTGCGGCGGAGAAGCCCAAGCTGGGTCTGAAGGTCACAGTGGCCGCGGGTGTCACCAACATGGTGCTGGACGCCCTGTTCATCGCGGTATTCAAATGGGGCGCGGCCGGTGCGGCGCTGGCCACCGGTCTGAGCCAGTGCGTGGGCGGTGTGCTGCCGCTGGTGTACTTTCTGCAGCCCAACACCAGCCTGCTGCGCCTGTCCCCCACCCGCCTGCGTATCCGCCCTATTCTGGCCGCCTGCGGCAACGGCTCGTC
>ERZ1027176.751-NODE-751-length-14432-cov-5.323225_pt1 | contig 14432 bp, 10 predicted proteins | sample MGYA00519248_ERZ1027176 | MGnify/ENA primary metagenome ERZ1027176 (study PRJEB26926, sample SAMN06164413) | human gut metagenome | biome: ENVO:00009003; feature: ENVO:2100002; material: ENVO:00002003 | host: Homo sapiens | place: USA | collected 2012 ...
ATCTACACGCGTAAGATCGTCGGCAGCGTCAGATGTGTATAAGAGACAGTTTGAACTCCGTTGAACGAATCGGCAAGATTTTCAAGTTTTTCAAGACGTTTTACATAGTTTTCAAGGCTCTCGCGTCTTGCCCCCGGTCTTGCTCCCGATATCGCGTCGGCAGCAGCCACAAGCACAGCTTCTATCGTCATCGGCTCCACGTCGCCGTGGTGCGCCATAATCGCATTGACGACTTCCTTGCTTTCCTTGTACTTTTTGGCAATATCCGCGCCGATTTCGATATGCGTCCCCTCAACCTCTTGGTCAACCGCTTTGCCTATGTCGTGCAGCAACCCTGCGCGCTTTGCAAGCGCTACGTCGCACCCCAATTCCGACGCCATCATACCTGCAAGATAAGATACTTCAAGCGAATGATTTAAAACATTCTGTCCGTAGCTTGTCCTGAATTTGAGACGTCCCAACAAGGTGATTATTTCGGGATGCAAATTGAAAACCCCCGAATCGAAAGACGCCGCTTCACCTGCTTCTTTTATAGTTACGTCCATCTCCTTGCGCACTTTTGCAACCATTTCTTCAATGCGCGCGGGATGTATTCTGCCGTCCGAAATAAGCTTTTCTATTGCTATTCTCGCAATTTGCCTTCTTACCGGGTCAAAGCCCGAAAGTATGACCACCTCGGGAGTATCGTCGATAATCAGGTCAACGCCCGTGGCGTTTTCCAACGCGCGTATATTGCGCCCCTCACGCCCGATAAGCCGCCCTTTTATTTCATCGTTAGGCAATGATATGGTAGTGACCGTTATTTCCGAAACCTGGTCCGCAGCGCAACGCTGAATTGCGCCGCTTATAATTTCACGGGCTTTCTTTTCGCCGTTTTCCTTGGCTTCCGCCTCGATTTCCCTTACAAGAGCGGCGGCGTCCCTCTTCGCTTCGGTTTCAATTGTGGATATAAGCAGCTTTTTAGCCTCGTCCTTGGTCATATTGGAAACTTTTTCAAGCTCCTGAACCATTTTTTCTTCGGATTTTTCAAGCTCCTGCTGCTTTCTGTTAAGTTCGTTCTGATGATTCTGAACGCTTTTGATTTGTTGCTCCAGATGCTCGTTCTTTTTGGAAAGAACGTCCTCTTTTTTATCCAGCGCCTCCTCTTTCTGAATAAGCCTGAATTCCTGCTTCTGAATCTCGTTTCTGCGTTCCTTCGATTCCTTGTCGAAATCCTGTTTAAGTTTTAAAACTTCTTCTTTCGCCTCTAGTATAGCTTCCTTTTTTAAAGTCTTGGCTTCGATTTTTGCCTCGTCGACAATAGATTGAGCAACATTTTTGGCTTTACCTATTTTTTTGTTAAGCACGAATCGCGTAACCAACCACCCGCCGCAGCCCGCCGCAGCAATGCACAATACGGGAACTACGATTAACCAGGCCAGGTGTACTTGAGCAAAGAAGAAATTCAGTGCGTTGAATGACATAAATTTCCTCCGAGTTTAAATTTTTAATTAAGAACGTCAATTTTCACGACCGGTTGCGTTGCGTAAAAATTTGCACACTCCGCTATATATTGTATATCTATTATTGCCCTCTTGTCAAGATATAGGACGAAACAAAATTTATTTTTTTCAGTCAAGTAAACGCAAAAGACAAAAAAGTGTCTGAAAACACTGTTCCAGACACTTTTAAAAGACAATAAATGTACTATGTATGAAATATTAGCTTGCATTTAGATTAAAATTGAGATACTATTTAACCTTCGGGGTTTTCGGATTCCGCTTTGCCTTTTTTATCCTCGATTTGAGCAAGCAGTTTATTTTTAATCTCCTCCATCACGGCAGGGTTGGCGGAAAGATAATTTTTGGCGTTATCTCTGCCTTGACCTATTTTCTCTCCGTTGTATGCAAACCAGGAGCCGCTCTTTTCCACTATATTTGCGGCGACAGCCAAATCGAGTATGCAGCCGCTCTGCGATATTCCTTTGCCGTAAACTATATCAAATTCTGCCGTTTTGAAAGGAGGCGCAAGCTTGTTTTTGACTACCTTCACCTTTGTCCTGTTGCCTACTATTTCGGCGCCGTCCTTCAACGTATCCGCCTTTCTCACGTCGAGCCTGACACTCGCATAGAATTTCAACGCCTTTCCGCCCGGAGTAGTTTCGGGATTTCCGAACATAACTCCGATTTTTTCACGCAGTTGATTTATAAAAATGACGCACGCATTCTTTTTATTTGTGATTGCCGCAAGTTTTCTAAGAGCCTGCGACATAAGTCTTGCTTGAAGCCCTACGTGCGAGTCCCCCATATCTCCCTCTATCTCGGCTTTGGGGGTGAGCGCGGCAACCGAGTCGACCACTATCAGGTCAACCGCACCGCTATCGACAAGATAATCGGCAATATCCAGCGCCTGTTCGCCGTTGTCAGGCTGTGACACATATAAATTGTCCAAATCCACGCCGAGATTTGCCGCGTAAACGGGGTCGAGCGCATGCTCCGCATCGATGAACGCGGCTATTCCGCCTTGCTTTTGCAGTTCTGCAATGATATGAAGAGAAACGGTGGTTTTACCCGAAGATTCGGGACCGTAAATTTCGATAATCCTGCCTTTGGGTATTCCTCCTATTCCCAACGCTATATCCAGCGCAAGGCAACCTGTGGGTATGACTTCTATATTTTTTAACGCAGCGCCCTCGCCGTATTTCATTATGGCGCCCTTTCCGAATTGCTTTTCTATCTGCAATATCGCCGATTCGAGCGCTTTTTTTCTGTCGGTGTTTTTCTTTTCGTCAGCCATTTTTTAACCTCTCTTATTTTTTAGCAATTTAATAAGTTGAAACAATGCGTTTTTTGTCGTTTTGACGCGCACCTGATTTCGGTCGCCGTCAAAAACATACTTGAATACATGGATACCGTGATTGTTTCCCAACGAAACGTAAACAAGTCCCACAGGCTTGTCTATACTCGCACCGGTAGGTCCCGCAATACCCGTAGTCGCCAACGCAAAATCAGTTTTTGCAGTGTTCAGTACTCCTACCGCCATTTCATACGCTACTTCCGAACTGACCGCTCCGTAATTAGACAATGAAATTCCGCTTACTCCGAGCCGCGCGGCTTTTGCCTCGTTTGAATAAGAAACAATGCCTTCTAGAAACGCCTTGCTTGCATTGGGCACATTTACGATTTTGGAGGCAACCATACCGCCCGTCAACGATTCGGCTATCCCAAGTGTTGCGCCAGCAAGCTCCAACAATTTGACCGCGACGTCTTCGAGTTCGCAATCCTCGTCGGCATAAATATTCTCTCTGAACTTGGCGTACACAGCCTCGGTTATTTTTTCTTTTACGTTTTTAGCTACCGAATGCGAAAAGCACACTGTAAGTTTGGTGTCGCACGCGAAGTCGGTTTCCACAAAAAATCTGACGGTAGTCAATCTTTTGAATTCGGAAAGACTGTGGATTATTTCGTTTTTTTCCGGACCGAAAATTTTATAAACGCTTACCGATGAAAATTTTTGCTTGGTTGCAAGATACGGCATTACGTAATTGTCCAGTGTATATAAAGCTTCGTCGAAATTGTCGGGCGCAAGAATAATATCGCCTCCGACATATTTGCCCATACTTGCACATTCGTAACCGTATCGAGGACTGAATGTGGAAAAATCTTCAGGAAAAAGCAACAGCTTTTCCATCTCAAACTCCGCGGGAGGTTTAAGCTTCTTTTCCTTCTCGGGCACTCTTATCAAATCAATCTGAGCCTTTTTGTCATAAACAAGCTGCCTGTCAAGAACATCCGCAACAGTCTCCTTTACAAAAAAGGACTCGCCTATGACAAACAAATCGGCAGAACCGCCAAGCTCGGCAGCAAGACAATCCTTCAACTGCTTTTCGGGGGCGGACAAATAAAGCAGCTCAAATTCCACTCCCGCATTTCTGAACCTTTCCCCCAAAGGTGTGCAGATTTTTAAATCCGATGTAATTACCTTTAACATTTTTTATCTTCCGCTCTCAGCAAATTTTTGTTGCGACAAATATATACTATGCCTGAAATAATAGTTAATATTGTCGCCAAAACCAACAATCCCAATGCAATGTAGAATACAACGTCGTAAAAAGTCTGCGACCATCCGATAATCACATCCTTCATTTTAAGAAACAACATCAGCGGCAATGCAATATCCTGCACAACTGTTTTGATTTTCCCGTAAACATTCGCCTGCATTACGAAGCCCTTAGCTGCTGCAATTTGCCTGAAAACGCTTATAAAAAGCTCCCTTCCGATAATAATTGACGCGCAGATATCCGTAATATAATAAGGAATAAACTCATTTTCAAGCACGCGAGCGCCTGTTGCCATAAAAAGCGCCACCGCCACCAAAAGCTTGTCGGCAACGGGGTCAAGCAATTTTCCAAGTTCGGTAATCTGATTTGTTTTTCTTGCGATGTAACCGTCGAGAAAATCGGTAAATGCCGCAATAAAAAACACCGCAACCGCAAGCAAAGCTCCGTAGTCGAAATTTATGTAAAAACACACCGCCATAACCGGCACAAAAGCTATTCGCAGCAAAGACAATCTGTTGGGTAAATTCATTTTGCGACCTCTCCCCGCAAGTCGTAATCCTTGAAATCCGTTATCGCCACGTCATAAAATTCGCCGATAACAAGCTCGTTTTCCGACTCTATATAAACAACTCCGTCAACTTCGGGCGTCTGAAAATAGGTGCGCCCTTTATAAATCAAAAGATTTTTTTTCGAGTCAAGCTCGCAGAAATCGTCGATTAGCACCTCGTAAACCTTTCCCACATGGCGTTTATTCAATATCCTTACAACCTTTTGCTGACACTTCGCAAGCTTTTGAAGTCTGTGCTGAGTCACCTTTTCGGAAATTCTTTCCTTCATCAGAGCAGCCACAGTTCCCTCTTCGGGCGAGTATGCGAAAAATCCCACGTTTTCCAGCTTCTGCTTTTCAATAAAACTTTTAAGCGTCAAAAAGTGTTTTGTCTGTTCTCCGGGAAAACCGCATATAAACGTGCTTCTGATTGAAATATCGGGAATTTCCGTGCGCAAAAATTTAAAAAGCTCGCAAATTTCCTCAAAGGATGACCTGCGGTTCATGCTTTTCAATATATCGTTGTGCACGTGCTGCAACGGGATATCCAGATACTTCACGATTTTAGGGTTTGAAGCAATTTCCTTTATCAATGCTTCGTCGATTTCCTCCGGATAGCAGTAAAGCAGCCTAATTCTTCTTACTTGCTCTATTTCGGAAAGACTGCGCAGCAGTTCTGTCAGTTTGGGCGAATTATACAAATCCGCGCCGTATCTCGTGACGTCCTGCGCAACAAGAATAAGCTCCCTGACTCCGCTTTCCGCCAGCTGTTTTGCTTCCCCGACTATGTCCGAAATGGTGCGGGAACGAAAACGTCCCCTTATGTAGGGTATAAGGCAATAACTGCAATAGTTGTCGCAGCCGTCCGCTATGCGCAGATAAGCGTAATGGGAGGGAGTTGTAAGCACCCTTTTCCCCGACGAAATTCCGTTGCAGACTTCAACGTCGTAAAATTGACTGTCGGCGTTCAAGACTTTTTCAACGATTTCCCCCATTTTTATATAGGAATCCACTCCGCAAAATGCGTTAACCTCAGGCAACTCCGGCAAAAGCTCTTTACCGAATTTTTGCACCATACAGCCCGTAACAATTATTTTTTTCCCGCTGTTTTTGAGCTGAGCCGCTTCGAGTATGGCGTCTATCGATTCTTTACGGGCGGCTTCGATAAAACCGCACGTATTTATTATTATAACGTCTGCTTCGTTTTGCTCCGAGGTCAGTAAAAATCCCTTTTCTCTTATGCTTGCCAGCATTATTTCGCTGTCAACGCGATTTTTGTCGCATCCGAGCGAAATCACACCCACCTTTATCATCAATCGTCACCAAACAAATTGTTGTATTCTTCCATAGTAATCAGCATTTGGCGGGATTTCATTCCGTCGTATCCGCTGACAAATTGTTTGCGCTCCATATCCTCGACAATTTTCCCCGCTCGATTGTAACCGATGTTGAATCTTCTTTGCAGCATGGAAATGGACGCGCTGTTTTTTTCGATGCAGTATTTCAATGCGTCGTAAAAATACGGGTCGGTCTCCTTGTCCTCTCCCTCGCCGCCGGCGCCCTGCTTGCTGTGCGTAATTTTCTTGATTGCGTTGTCGTTGTAGTGAGTTTCGTTGTGCTCTTTGAGATAAGACACAACCTCAGTAACCTCTTCCGTAGAGATGAAAGAACCCTGCAAACGCACAGGCTCGGGAGACGCTTCGGACATAAACAGCATATCACCTTTGCCCAAAAGCTTTTCCGCGCCGCCCTGCGCAAGTATTGTGGAAGAGTCTGTCGGAGTGGGCAGCTTCAACGCTATACGCGTTGCAATATTGCTTTTTATATCGCCCGTAATGACATTGACCGACGGCCTCTGCGTAGCAAGAATAAGGTGTATGCCCGCCGCTCTCGCTTTGGCGGTCAGCTTCTTTATTTTCGCTTCCACCTCGTTTTTGTTGTACATCATAAAGTCGGCAAGCTCGTCGATAACCAGCACGATTCGGGGCAATCTTTCGGTAAGATTCGGGTCGACGACGGCATTGTAGCTGGCAATGTCCCTCACACCCGTTTCGCTGAAAATGACGTATCTGCGTTCCATTTCGTCAACCATCCACTGCAAAGCCTTCAAAGCCTTTTCATTTTCGCAGATGATTTCGTCAATAAGAAGATGCGGCAATCCTTCATAGGTTGTAAACTCCACCTTTTTGGGGTCAATAAGGATAAACCTCAGCTCTTCGGGCGAATATTTGTAAAGCAGACTGACTATGATGCCGTTGAGACATATACTTTTTCCGCTGCCTGTGGAACCCGCAATCATGAGGTGCGGCATATCCGCAAGGTCCGCCATGACCTTTCGTCCCGCAATATCTATGCCGACGACAAAGGTCAGAGCGCCTTTTGCCTGCCAGAACTCGTCGCTGTCTATCATGACTCTGATAGGCACCTTCACGCCTTTTGAATTGGGCACCTCTATGCCGAACAGATTTTTTCCCGGTATCGGCGTCTGCAAACGCACTCCTCCCGAAGACGAGGACAGTCTCATGGCAATGTCTTCGTCGAGAGATTTGATTTTTCGCACAGAAATGCCGGGAGCAAGCTCCAACTCATAACGGGTAACCGTGGGACCGTTGATTACGTTGACGACCTTGGCGTCTATTTTAAGACTGCTCAACGTATCTTCCAGCGCTTTTGATTTCTGCGCGTTGGTCTCCGCGTTTACGTCAAGCTTCATGGGCGAGTCGTCCAGAATTTCAACCGGCGGCTTGTCGTAGGGCTGATAAATATGAACGGTATGCTCTTCTTTCTCCTCCTTTATGCCTATGCCGATTTGAACGCCTTTGGACTTGGAACCGGAAACGAAAGGCTTTTCGGTAAACCTTATGTCCTTCTTTTCCACCTCGATTGCTTTCGGCTCCGAAGGAGTTTCCTCGATATTCAGCTCCAACGAAGAAAATTCAATCGGAGCTTCGTCCTTGTCGTCATCGAATTTCGGTTGCTCGGATATAAAAGACTCCGTCTCTTTTTCTGAAAGTTCCGATTTTTCCTTTGAATCGTGCGTTTCATCCGCGAGAATAAAATCTTTTTCTTTTTGTTCTACGACGCGGATATCGTTTATTTCATCCTTAGGCGGCACGGACGCATCGTATCTCTCGGCGGATACCTCCATGAAAACGTGTTCTGTTTCGGGAGCAAACTCCTCTGCCGGGCTTTCGACGGTTTCGGCGGGAATTTCGGTTTTTTCTTTTCCGTAAACTCCCTCTCTTATTTGCCTGCTTACCTCGTCGCCGTTTATTATCGGTGCCTTATTGTTCCCCAAGCCGTCCGATTTAAGGGTACGCAAATCCTTTGCAAGACTTTCCTTGCGCTGACGAACAAGCTTGTCCTCCTCTCGCACCGTTTCGGAATAATAACTGTTTCCGTCTGTTCTGTGCGGAAGAGCGTCCGTATCGTGGATGATTTTAGGCGGCGCCGTCTGTCCGGCTCCGTTGCCGTATGATATATGCGCGGTATCGAATCTGTTTTGCACGCTGTTCTCCGTCGGGGAGGAAAAAGTTTCCTTTTCTCTCAGCAAATCCAAATCGCCGAACAGCTGTTTTCTCGCAAGTTCTCTCGAATCGGGCTGACGGGTCGCTTTGGCGACGGATTCACCGAAAAATTCCGTTTTATCCGATTCGGAGCTGTCAAAAGCAAGCCTCTGCGCCAGCTCCTCCTTTGTGGGGATTTCTATTTCAACGGTGTCGCCCGACTCTTTTTCCGCCGCTTCTCCTTTTGCGCGCTTAAAGAAAAAGTCCATTGCGACGATTATCGTCGCAATCAGTGCAAGCGTCAAAAAGATATAAGTGCCCCAACCCTTTATATAACTGTACAGCGGGTATATGAAAATACCGCCGAAAGCGCCTCCCATGGTTACCATTGTATCTCTGTAATAAAAACAAGCGTCGAGATACTCCGTATAGCTGCGTTCGCTTATCAGAGAGGAGGAGGTCATGGCATGTACAAGGAGAATTATAATAAAATACATAAACGCGAAATTGACTATATAGCGCGGTTTCACGTTTACGGATTTGTTCATAATAAAGAAAATTCCCAACAAAAGCGCGGCAAGAAAAATGCCGTACGCAGAAATTCCGAAGCAGCCGATAAGCGCTCCGGAAACGGCGGGAACCAACCCGGTTACCATAAAAATCAGCAGCAGGGCTGCGACGGAGGTAATGCAGATACCTACGATTTGTTTGGGGTTCAGCTTTTGTTTTTTCATCTTATCTGTCACTTAAAATCAACTCCCCTTGACGTACTGTTAAATTATACAATAATAATCCGTTTTAAGCAAGGCAAATATTTTAAAAAAACCGAAAAAAGTTTTTCTCTTATTCGATGAAATTTTCTACGCAGCGAAAATCATCCGTCTTTTGTCCCACGTATACAGCCGAACACAAGGAAAAATCAAAGCATTTTTTAGCCGCCTCCCACACGCGCTCGGGAGTGATTGCGTCTATCTTTTTCAGTCGTTTTTTCAAATCGTAAACTTCGCCCGTTTTCAGAAAATAATTGGCATACGCAGACATAATCCCCAAAGGATTTTCCTGCCCCATAACCAGATTCCCTTTAAGCTGCTCCTTTCCCTTGTTGAACTCCGCCTTCTTGAAGCCCTCCTTGACAAAGCGTTTTATTTCGCTTTTCATCAGTTCCGCAAGCCTTGAAATGTTTTTCGGCGCGGTTGCGGCATAAACCTCCATGTAACCGTTGTTTTTATAAGCGGAAGGATAAGTATACACCGTGTATGCCAATCCGTTCTTCTCTCTGATAGTCTGAAACAGGCGGCTTGACATACCTCCTCCCAACATGAACGAGGCGATTCCCAACGCGTAATATTCGTCGCTTGCGAACTCCGCTCCCGGAAAAGCAACGGCAATATGCGCCTGCTCCACCTCCTTAAACGCATATTTAAACTGTGTTTCCGTAACTGCGGGAACAAGAGAAAGCACCTGCTCGGCGCGTTTTTTTGAAAATCTGCTTTCAAAGTATTTTTCGGTAAGGTCGCAGGCCTTCTCAAAATCCACGTCGCCCGTCAAGGCAATACACATATTCTCGGGCACATAAAGCCTCTTTTTATAATTCAACAGGCTCTCTCTTGTGGCTTTTTTAATATTTTCGGGCTTGCCCGTTATCGTCATCCCAAGAGCGTGGTTTCCGTAAAAAGCCTCCGCAAGCAAGTCGTGACACACGCTGTCCGGCATATCCTCGTCCATAAGGATTTCTTCAACCACCACTTTCTTTTCTCTCTCGATTTCTTCCACGTCGAACTGTGCGTCGAAAAACATATCGGAAAGCAATTCCATGCTTTTTTCAGTATGCTCGGACATGGTTCTCGTATAAAAACAAGTAACGTCCTTTGAAGTGTATGCGTTGAGCTGCCCCCCTACGTTGTCGATTTCCTCCGAAATTTCAAGCGCGCTCCTCTTCTTCGTACCCTTGAACAAAAGATGCTCTATAAAATGGGAATAACCGTTGGTCGAGGTATTTTCCACGCTGCTGCCTACTCCTACGAAAACCCCGCAGCAAGCGGTATATATACCGCTCATTTTTTTTACGATAAGTTTAAGTCCGCTGTCAAAAACTTTGATTTTTTCCATTGAAAATGCGTCTCCTCATTCATTTGTAATGTTTTCACCTACGGGCACGACTTTAAACCCGTTTTCGATATAAAATTTCAAAATCGTTCCCAGCGCGTCGGCAGTGTTTTTGGTCGGGTGCATCAATACAAGCTCTCCGTTTTTGACATTGCTTGTTGCCCGCTTGACAATAAGCTGCGTGTCCTTGTCTCTCCAGTCTATGGTATCCTTCGACCACATAATGGTTCTGTATTTAAGCTGGGACGCCACTTTAAGCGTGGTTTTGGAAAAACTGCCGCTGGGCGGGGCAAACAAATCCATATCCACCCCCAAAATTTGTTTAATCAGCTTGTGAGTGACGTAAATTTCATTGTAATTGCCGTCAAAATCCAGCTTTGCATGGTCTTTGTGATAATAGCCGTGACTGCCTATTTCGTGCCCCGCCTCCGCAATTTTAACAAGCACGTCCTCGTTTTTTGCAGCCCAGCTGCCACCGATAAAAAAAGTCGCTTTTACATCGTGCTCCTTCAAGGTTTCTAACATCGAGTCGATATATTCCGTCCCCCAATACACGTTTATCATGACCGATACGTTGTTTTTCGTCTCGTCGCCGCGATAAATGGCTTTTTCGTAATCATATCCGAAAACGCTCGTTATGTCTCCCGAAAAGCTGATGACGAAAACACTGACTATCAAAAGCGCAATCACAACATTGCAGACCACGTTTACAAATAATTTTTCGCTGATTTTTTTCAAAGCACTTTCCCCTTAAAAACCGTCCCGATTTGTTGCGGGCGTCGTTTTATGTTATGAGAAAAATGCTTTCAATATGCGTAAGGCCTCATCATAGGATGAGGCCCTCGGAATTATTAAAGCTTTTTGATAAGTTTCAGGTCTATCCGTCCCTTTTCATCTATCTTGATTACCTTTACATGAACGGTGTCGCCGATGTTTACAACGTCGGTCACGTTTTCCACTCGCTCTTTTGCCAGCTTGGAAATGTGAATCATGCCGTCCTTTCCGGGCGCAAGCTCGACAAATGCACCGAAATTCATAATCCTAACCACTTTTCCGGTAAACTCGTCGCCTATTTCTGGCTCCTTGACAATCGCCATGATTATGCGTTTGGCCTTGTCCGACATTTCCTGATTGTTGGTGGCTATGAACACCGTGCCGTCGTCGGTAATATCGATTTTTACGCCTGTTTCCTCTATAATCTTGTTGATTACCTTTCCGCCGCTTCCGATAACCTCTCTGATTTTGTCGGGGTCGATTGTAAAAGAAATAATTTTTGGAGCATATCTGGAAAGCTCGGGCTTGGGCTGCGGCAAAATCTCCGCCATTTTGTCAAGAATAAACATTCTTCCTTTTTTCGCCTGTTCCAACGCCGTTTCGAGAATGTTCCTGTCTATTCCCTTGATTTTTATATCCATCTGAATTGCGGTGATTCCCTGCCTCGTGCCTGCAACCTTGAAGTCCATGTCGCCCAGAAAATCCTCCAAGCCCTGAATATCGCTTAAAACCGCAACTTTTTTGCCGTCGTCGCTCTTCATGAGTCCCATGGCAATGCCCGCCACAGGCGCTTTTATCGGCACTCCCGCATCCATAAGCGCCAGCGTGGAGCCGCAGATACTCGCCTGCGACGTGCTTCCGTTGGAGCTTACAACCTCGCTGACGGTACGTATCGCGTAAGGAAAATCTTCCTCGGAAGGTATAACCGGTTCAAGCGCTCTTTCCGCAAGCGCGCCGTGGCCTATTTCGCGTCTGCCCGGACTGCGCAGCTGCTTGGCTTCTCCCGTCGAATAAGGAGGCATATTGTAGTGATGCATATATCTTTTGAAATTGTAATCGTCGTCCAAACTTTCAAGCTTCTGCACTTCCGAAATGGTGCCCAGGGTAGCGGTAGTTATGACCTGCGTCATACCTCTTGTGAAAACGCCGCTTCCGTGCACTCTCGGCAGAACGCCGTTTTCGCACCAGATGTGACGTATTTCATCGGTTTTTCTGCCGTCGGGACGTATTCCCTCGTTGAGTATACGCGCTCTTACCTTTTCCTTTGTCATCTTGTAAAGCACGTCGTTTACGAAAGGAAGAGCTTCGGCGTCAGCCTGAGCAAAATGCTCCTTTGCGGCTGCGTTTACCTCGTCCTCGTTTTTCTGTCTCTGAGCTCTGTCGAAGGTATCCAGCGCTTTTGTCAGCATATCGTCGGCAAAATCACGGATTTCGTTCTCCTTGTCCTCCGGAATGGGATGCAGGTCGGGGACGATTTTGGTTTTGCCCACCTCGGAAACGATAAATTCTATAAAATCGCACTGCTTTTTGATTTCCTCGTGACCGAACATAATAGCTTCCAGCATCTGCTGTTCGCTTATCTCGTTTGCTCCCGCCTCCACCATCATTATGGCGTCCTTCGTGCCCGAAAGATTGAGCGTAAGCTGAGTTCTGTCTCTCTGCGCGGCGTCGGGATTGATTACCAGCTTGCCGTCGACCAGTCCGACGACTACGCTGCCCGTAGGTCCCGCAAAGGGTATGTCTGATATGCTGAGAGCTATGGAGCTGCCTATCATGGCAAACACCTCGGGCTGTATGTCAGGCTCTACCGACATGGCTGTGGCAACGACTGCCACATCGTTTAAAAATCCTTTGGGGAACAAAGGTCTAATAGGTCTGTCAATCAGTCTAGACGTCAAAATCGCTTTGTCGCTCGGACGGCCTTCGCGCTTTTTGAAGCCTCCGGGGATTTTGCCCACCGAATACATTTTCTCCTCGAAATCTACTCCGAGCGGGAAAAAATCGATTCCGTCGCGCGGCTGGGCGGCTAGCGTCGCGTTTACCATAACGCACGTTTCTCCGCATCTGATAAAGCAAGAACCGTTTGCCTGCTCGGCATACTTGCCGATTTCAACGGACATCGTGCGTCCGCCGATTTCCGTCTCAAAGACGTAATACTCTCTTTCTCCGATTTTGCAAACCTTTTTTTCGTAATTACTCATTTTTAAATCTATAATCCTCCGATTTACCTGTCACCTTAGCTTTCGCAAAAAATCCGTCTTGCGAAACAAAAAAATATAAAACAGGGGTGAACAAAATCACCCCGTATTTCGGATATTTATTTCCTCAAATCGAGCTCGACTATGATTTGTCTGTATTTTTCCAAATCATTTGCTTTGAGATAGTCGAGCAAACCGCGCCTCTGTCCGACCATTTGAAGCAGACCGCGTCTGCTGTGGTGGTCCTTTTTGTGTGTTTTGAGGTGTTCGGTCAAATGATTGATGCGCGCCGTAAGCAACGCAATCTGAACCTCCGGCGAACCGGTGTCACCCTCTTTTCTGCCGAATTTGGCAATGATTTCCTGTTTGTTGATTTCCATTTTGTCTTTCTCCTTTTTTGATATGCCGTCAACAAAGAAATCCGTTGGAGAAATCGGTATATCCTTGTAAACGGTCTAAGGTATGATAGCATAAAATTCCGTTTTTGTAAAACGATTTACGACGCATTCACAGGAAAAGATTTTCTTTTCCGTCAACAAGCCTTTCAATCTTGTCGATATATGTCGGAATATCCTTAGGGTTGGCAAAACGCTCTATTCTGTTTTGGGAGGAAAACACTCTTTTTGAAATGGCATTGCTTCCGCAAGCGAGGATGCTCGTGGTTTCTTCCATTATGTCTATATTGTACAACCCCTGTTTTCCGTCAAGACAATAGCCGACGTTTTCCAGATTTTCGCTCATATACTTTTGTCTGTAAAGGTAATAAGGCTTGTAGCCTTCCGAACAAAGCCTGTTCCTTGCGTAGTCTACCATGGCGGCAACGCTTTTTTCGCGGTCGGACTTGTCCATTCCGCGCTCCTTCAAAACGCTTCCTTTCTTTAACGCCAAAGTATGCACCGTGATATTTTCCGGTCTAAGTTTGGCAGCGCAATCCACGCTGTGTCTGAATTCTTTTTCGCTTTCTCCCGGCAAACCGGCAATCAAATCCATATTGACGTCGAAAGAGAAGTTTTTTGCCATACTATGTTTAAGATAGATTTCTTCGACAGTGTGGTTTCTGCCCACTTCGTCAAGTATTCTTTGATTGAAGCTTTGCGGATTGACGGAAATGCGGTTGACACCCCTACGCGCCATTAATTCAAGCTTTTCCGTGTCGATAGTGTCCGGTCTGCCCGCCTCTACGCAAAATTCGCGCGGAGAATATTCTCCGAAAAGAGAAAGCAGTCCGTCAAGTCTTTCGGCGGATACAGACGTAGGCGTTC
>ERZ1027176.762-NODE-762-length-14234-cov-6.224064_pt1 | contig 14234 bp, 11 predicted proteins | sample MGYA00519248_ERZ1027176 | MGnify/ENA primary metagenome ERZ1027176 (study PRJEB26926, sample SAMN06164413) | human gut metagenome | biome: ENVO:00009003; feature: ENVO:2100002; material: ENVO:00002003 | host: Homo sapiens | place: USA | collected 2012 ...
TATAAGAGACAGGCATTAACCTATATTGAACACGGCAAGTTTGCCCTGACCGACAAGCCGAAGCCGCAAATAATAAATACGCGGGATGCAATCGTCCGGGTAACGCTTGGATCGATCTGCACGAGTGACTTGCACATCAAGCATGGCTCTGTGCCAAGAGCTGTTCCCGGTATCACCGTAGGTCACGAGATGGTTGGCATCGTGGAAGAAGTCGGTGCAGAAGTTACGAATGTCAAGCCCGGTGATCGGGTAACGGTAAATGTAGAAACCTTCTGCGGTGAGTGCTTCTTCTGCAAGCATGGCTTTGTCAACAACTGCACCGACAAAAACGGCGGTTGGGCGTTAGGTTGCCGCATCGACGGCGGACAGGCTGAGTTTGTCCGAGTGCCGTATGCCGATCAGGGACTGAACAAGATCCCCGACAGCGTGACCGATGAACAGGCGTTATTCGTAGGAGATATTCTGGCAACGGGATTCTGGGCGGCTCGTATCTCCGAGATCACAAATGAAGATACAGTTCTGATCATCGGGGCGGGACCGACCGGTATTTGTACGCTGCTTTGCGTGATGTTGAAACAGCCGAAGCGGATCATTGTATGCGAGAAAGATCCGGTAAGAGCGCAATTTGTCAAGGAACACTATGCTGATGTGCTGCTTTGCCAACCGGAGGAATGTGAGAATTATGTCCACGCCAACTCGGATCACGGCGGCGCAGATGTAGTTTTGGAGGTTGCCGGAGCGAAGGACACCTTCCAGCTTGCGTGGATGTGTGCCAGACCTAATGCTGTTGTGACGGTAGTTGCTCTCTATGACGAGGCGCAGACACTCCCTCTGCCCGATATGTACGGCAAGAATCTGACCTTCAAGACCGGAGGTGTGGACGGCTGCGACTGCGCGGAAATCCTCAGTCTGATTGAGCAAGGCAAGATTGATACAACGCCGTTGATCACTCACAGATACCCTCTTGCAGATATTGAAGAGGCATATCGCGTCTTTGAAAACCGGCTGGACGGTGTAATCAAGATCGCGGTTACGGAGTAAATGTTTTATAAAGACAAGTTGGAATTTTGGAGGTTATTATGGCTTTTGATTTTAAGAAAGAATATGGTGTCGTATTATGAATGATTATGGACATATAGATGGAGAAACAGGTTTACAACTCGGAAGTTGAGGTGGTTTCGTGATAAGTAAGTTAAGATACGGCAATACCAACACTTTCTTTATTCAAGGAATAAGTGGCGGTTTGCTTATTGATACTGATTTTGCGGGAACATTGCCTGCATTTTATAAAGCGATTAAAGAACACAGCATTAAAATTAGTGATGTTTCTTATATTTTGGCAACACACTACCATCCTGACCATATTGGTTTAATAAGCGAGCTGATGAAACAAGGAGTAAAACTTCTTCTAATCAATATACAGAAGTCATATATTCATTTTTCAGACGAGATTTTCAAACGAGATAAGCGATTAGAGTATGAACCTATCAATACCGATAATTCTGTAATTATCAACTGCAAAGATAGCCGAGAATTTCTTAAAAACATAGGTATTGAGGGAGAAATCATATCTACTCCGAGTCATAGTAAAGATAGCATATCCTTGATTTTAGATAATGGGATTTGTTTTGTGGGAGATTTAGAGCCTATCGAATATCTTGATGCTTATGATGGAAATAGTAGATTAAAAAGTGATTGGAACCTTGTTATGAGCCATAATCCCAAAAGGATTTACTATGCTCATGCTAATGAAAAAATATTGTGATCGACAGCAATAACTTCCAGTTTGTAGAACAGATGCAGTGATAAAAGGAGGCACAGGAGTTGAAACAACGCACTTATATTGCAATCGATCTCAAGAGCTTCTATGCCTCCGTCGAATGCCGTGATAGAGGCTTAGATCCTCTGGACACAAACCTTGTTGTCGCGGACGAAAGCCGGACTGACAAAACCATTTGCCTTGCTGTTACCCCATCCCTCAAGAGTTATGGTATTTCAGGACGCGGCAGATTGTTTGAGGTGAAGCAGCGTGTCAAAGAAGCGAACGCAGGAAGACAGCACGATGCACCGGAACGAAAGCTCGAAGGATCATCGCATTTCTTTTCTGAGCTGCAAGCTAATCCTGAGCTTGCGATTGACTTCATCATCGCACCGCCGCAAATGGCTCGGTACATGGAGATCAGTACGCGGATATATGAGGTCTACATGAAGTATGTTGCGCCGGAAGACATTGTGGTTTACTCCATCGACGAGGTGTTTATGGATGTGACGGATTATCTGAACACCTATCATCTCACGCCACATAACCTTGCGATGAAAATGATCTTGGATGTGCTTGAGACAACCGGTATCACCGCAACCGCCGGGATTGGAACAAACCTCTTTCTCAGCAAAGTTGCGATGGATATTGTGGCAAAGCACATTCCAGCAGATAAAAACGGTGTTCGCATTGCAGAGCTGGATGAGATGAAGTTTCGCCGTGAGCTTTGGACGCACCAGCCGCTCACAGACTTTTGGAGAGTCGGTAGAGGCTATGCAAAGAAGCTCGAAGAAAACGGAATGTTTACGATGGGCGATGTTGCCCGATGCTCGGTGAAAAATGAGGACTTACTTTACAAACTTTTCGGCAAGAACGCAGAACTGCTGATCGACCATGCGTGGGGCTGGGAGCCTTGCACGGTTGAAGCAATCAAAGCCTACAAGCCCAGCACCAACAGCTTAGGCTCAGGACAAGTCCTGCATTGCCCCTATGAGGCTGAAAAGGCAAAGCTCGTCCTCCGTGAGATGGCTGATCTTCTCGTGCTGGACTTGGTGGACAAAGGACTTGTGACAGATCAAATCGTCATCACAGTTGGCTACGATATAGAAAACCTCACCGATCCCGAACGAAGCCGAAAATATCACGGGACAGTTGTAAAAGACCATTACGGACGGCAGATACCAAAACAGGCGCACGGCTCAATCAATCTTGACGGTCACACATCATCTACGAAGAAAATAATGTGTGCTACGGCAGAACTCTTTGATAGGATCGTGGACAAGAATCTTCTTGTGCGTCGGCTGAATATCACAGCAAATCATGTTGTTCCAGAAGCAGACGCGCCAGTGAAAAACGGAGGCTATGAGCAGCTTGATCTCTTCACAGATTTCACTGCCTTAGAAGCACAACGAAAGCGCGAAAAAGCAGAGCTGGATCGGGAAAAGAAAATGCAACAGGCAATGCTCATCATCAAGAAGAAGTATGGAAAGAACGCCATACTCAAAGGCATGAACTTGGAGGAAGGCGCAACCGCAAAGGACCGAAATGAGCAGATTGGTGGACATAAGGCGTAAGAAAATGGCTATGGAAAAGATGCTGATAAAAGAGATAACCGAAAACAAGAAAGAATATCTGAATTTACTATTATTAGCTGACGAGCAGGAAGATATGATAGATCGCTATCTTGATAGAGGACGAATGTATGTCCTTGAAGACAACGGAGTAAAGTGTGAGTGTGTTGTGACAGATGAAGGAAACGGCATTCTCGAAATAAAAAACATTGCTACGGAGCCTGAGTTTCAGGGCAAGGGTTATGCGAAAATGTTGATCAGTTTCATTGCAAGAGAATACAGTGGACGATTTGAGGTTTTGCAAGTAGGTACGGGTGATAGCCCGTTGACTATTCCGTTTTATGAAAAATGCGGATTTGTACGCTCACATATAATTCCTGAGTTTTTTACAGATAATTATGATCATCCGATTTTTGAGTGTGGTATTCAGTTGGTAGATATGGTTTACCTTCAAAAATCTATCTGACCTTGCATTTACAAAGGAGGCAACCGATTGTATCAATACGAGGACATTATCAACCTTCCACATCATGTCTCTACCACTCGTCCACAAATGCCGATGTCAGATCGTGCAGCTCAGTTTTCTCCGTTCGCAGCTCTCACCGGTTATGATGCTGCTATCAAAGAAACCGGGCGTCTGACTGACACAAAGATCGAGCTGGATGATGAAGAACTCCATAACCTAAATTTGAAGTTTCAGTTTCTTGTGGAGCATCTTGAAGATGAGCCGGAGGTAGCAGTCACATACTTCAAAGCAGATGAGAGAAAAGCCGGTGGTGCTTATCTTGAAGCAACAGGCATCGTGAAAAAGCTGGATGATTTTGAACGCCTGATTACCATGCAGGACGGCACGAAGATCCCGATGGATGACATCCTGACCATTGAGAGTGATGCGTTCTCATCGCTTGAACAATACTAAAAAGGCGCTTTCGGGCGTCTTTTTCTTTTATGCGTGAGACAAAAACGCGGAATTTGTCCGTTGTATTACGAAGGGGTATTTTACGGGGGACTTCCAACTAAGATTACGATTTTAGAGAATAGCAAGCACAGCCGGTGTATATACACACGGCGATTTTGGATTAAGGAAACCCTCCCCTTAATCCAGAAAATGCTTGTTGGGATGTCTCCCAAACCCTCTATCTTTATGAAAGGACAAACCGCCTATGGCAAACAGAACACGACCAAATCAGATACTCTTTTTTGTTTCAGATGACGAGAAACGGATTATCAAAGGAAAGATGAAACAGCTTGGTACAAACAACATGGGAGCGTATCTTCGCAAGATGGCGATTGACGGTTACATCATCAAAGTGGACTACACGCAGCAGAAGAAACTTGCCGCAGCAGTATCTCGCGCAGCGGCAAATATCAACCACATTTGCCGCCGAATCAACTCCACAGGACACTTCTATGAGGACGATGTTGCAGAGCTGAAAGAAAGGCAGGCTGAGATATGGCGATTACTAAAATCAAGCCAATCCGAGGAACTGTGAACAAGGCTCTCGCATACATTCTTGATCCGCAGAAAACAGATGACCAGCTCTATGTCTCTTCCTATGGTTGCGCTGCCAGCGATGCCGCAGCGAAGGAATTTGAGTGGACAAGAAATCTTGCTGCTCAACAAGGAATGCAGATGCCGAAGGTGATCGCCCGACATCTGATCCAATCCTTTGCGGTTGATGAAGTCACGCCGGAACAAGCGCATGAAATCGGTAAGCAGTTTGCCGACGAATGGCTCAAGGGAAAGTACGAGTATGTGATTGCAACGCACATCGACAAGGGGCATTGCCACAATCATATTATCTTTAACGCTGTCAACTATGTTGACTTCCATGCGTACCGAAGCAATAAGAAAACCTATCGTGAGATGCGGCATCTCAGTGATGAGATATGTGCTGAACACGGGCTGTCAGTTATTCCTCCCTCTCAGGGAAAAGGCATGGACTACAAGGAATACACCGAAGCCAAACGCGGTACAAGTTGGAAGCAAAAACTCAAGCAGACCATTGATCGCTGTGTGATCACATCAAAGGACTACGATGAGTTTTTGAAGCTGATGCAGGACGCCGGATATGAAATCAAAACCGGCAAATACATCTCCTTCCGTGCCGAAGGGCAAGAGCGTTTCACCCGTGCAAAAACCATCGGAGATAACTACACCGAGGACCGGATCAAGGAACGCATTCAAGGACGCAATGCCCGCAGACGGCAGATGCAGAACGGTAGGAAGAACATCTCTCTCATCAGCGATATTCAAAACAGAATTAAGCAGATCGACAGCAAGGGCTTTGAGCATTCTATGAAGATTAAGATCCTCAAAGAAGCCGCCAGAACGCTAAACTACCTCACTGAGAACGAGCTGCTTCAATATGCCGATCTTGAAAAGAAAGTCGAAGACATTCATAGTTCTTATGAGCGTACCGGCGCTGACTTGAAAGTCGTTGAAGCGCAGCTCCGAAAGGTGCAGCCGCTTATCAAGAATATCTCAACCTATCAAAAGCTCAAGCCGGTCTATGATGCCTACTCAAAGACGAAGAACAAGCAGAGTTTTCGAGCTGCGCACGAGGCAGAGCTTGTCGTTTTTGAAGCAGCAAAGAGTACATTGCTTGCTATGCAAGATGGTGAAAAACTTCCAAGTATGAAGTCTCTGCAAGCTGAGCAGCAACGCCTTTTGGAAGAGCAGCAGCGTCTCTACGACGAACGAGCAAGGCTCAAAAAAGAGGCTAAAGTGATTGATACCATGAAGGCAAATGTCGATGATTTTCTCAGTCCAACGCTTTCACAGGAGCATGAAAAAGCCAAAAGTAGCGAGTTGGAATAACCACCAAAGCCTGAGCCGTATGAATAAATCGGCTCAGGCTTTCTTCTTCGTAATGCGCTCCATGAACTTGAAATATATTTTGAATTTTTGGAGCATCGTATTGAAAATTTGAAGCGTTTGGTGTATAATATAATGAGTCTCACTATAAGCGTTTGAGAGAGGTGCTTTTATGAAGATAAGCTATAAGAAATTATGGGTCATGCTCATCGAAAGAGAGATCCCAAAATCAACTTTACGCAAGGATATAGAGCTGTCTCCTGGCACGATGAGTAAGCTCAATAAGAACGAAGATGTAGCTCTCTCTGTTCTGCTGCGCATTTGCGACTATTTGAATTGTGACATTGGAGATATATGTGAAGCTGTGCGAACGGGCAAGAAGTAGGTCCGAGTTTTCGTGCGGCTATTTTGTTATAGGTAGAGAAAAATACCTCAGCGAAAGGAGCATATATGGATGTCCTTGAGAATGCTGTGACTGAGAAAAATGCCCTCGTTGAAGCGGAGGCGTTTCCCGCAGATGATCGAGTCACCTACAAAGACAGCACCTATGAAATTGTTTCTAAGGTTGCATATTTGATTGGTGTTCCGAAACGAATTTTTGATAATGAGCATGAAGCACCCAAAATAGAGATATACGAAAAACTTGATGCAGACAAAACGGCACGGATAATCCGTCATTTGTGTATCATAAGGACAGCGATTGAAAGAAACTTCAAGCATATCAACGAGCGCATGAAGTTTAGTTATCTCTCAATCAGCAGTATGCCGGAATATGTGCCGCAGGATAGCCTTCAACAACTAAATGCGGATGGCATTAGTTTTATAAAGAAGTCCAGCACGAAGCTAAGTCAGCATATCGTTGAGATAAACAAGCTGATTTCTGATCGGATCAATAATTGCAAGAAGCTATTTCCTCTTTGGCTGAATTGGCTGTATGTAAAAAACCTCTTTCTCATGCCAGATGGCTTGAAAGAGGAAGGGACAAAAGCAGCAGCAGATATTTATTACGCTCACTTGCTCTTTTATCCTTACCAGATGTATATAAACTGGGAACCGGAGGATGTCGGTAATCTGCTCTATAACGATAAAAAATTCGTGATGCTGCTTTACCAAATGAACGGTGACTACTTTACAGAGTACAGTAAAGTTTCTGATGCTGGAAGTTACATTAAGGGAAGCATCTACGAGTTTATTGGTAGCAGCGAAAAAGTTGTCGTAGTGGTAGATTGTGAAAACTCTGATCCGTACAAGCTCTGCGCTACGCTCAAGAATCTTGACTATCAGTACACACAGAAGATAGCATCCATCATCCTGTTTGATGATGTGCATAGTGCATCTGCTTGGCGTATTCTGGATAGTTTTACCCACATCCCGGTCGAACACATGATGACCGAACGGGTAAAGCAGAACAAGTCTCTGGTCGATGTGATGCTGATTGCCCGAACTTGTCAGGAGCATTACAAAAACAATGTGGATTCCTTTATTTTGGTGTCCAGCGACTCCGACTATTGGGGACTGATTTCTTCTTTACCGGAGGCTCGGTTCCTTGTCATGATAGAGCGCGAAAACTGCGGACCGGATTTGAAGAACGCACTTGTCAATGCCGGTATATTCTATTGCTACATTGATGACTTCTACTCCGGCAATGCAGAGGATATTAAGATCGGCGCACTGTTCAAAGAGATGTATCATTACATAGATCAGGCGGTGCGGCTGAATATCTACGAGATGTTCACAGAGGCATTAAGAGCGACTCGAATTGAAATGAGTTCTTCGGAACAGAAACAGTTTGTGGACAAGTATTTGAAAACGATGCAAATGTCCATTGCGGATAATGGCGATGTGACATTGGAAATAAGACGAAAATGAGTCCGTTATATCGGACAGTAGCCGTGATAGAATAAAATGAGGATCGGTTGGCAACCAAAAATGATCCTCAAGTATTGGAGATGAAGATATGGCATACCAGAGCGAAGCGGCTCTTGAGCAACAATTCATAGAGCAGCTAAACAAGCAGGAATACAGCACAGTCGATATTCCTGATTATGACGCATTGGTGGAGAACTTCAAAGTTCAGTTTGAAGCCTTCAATGCGCCCAAACTTGATACGCCTATCACCGATAAAGAGTGGGAGCGTATCTTTAACCTCATGCTTGGAAAGTCCGTGTTCCAGAGCGCAAAAATTCTGAGAGACAAGTTTGTCCTTGAGCGTGAGGACGGGACGAAGGTTTACCTTTCCTTCTTCGATCAGGATCACACCAAGAATATCTTCCAAGTTACACATCAGACAACGGTTGTAGGCAAGTATGTCAACCGCTATGATGTAACGATTCTTGTGAATGGCTTGCCGTTGATTCAGGTCGAGCTAAAGCGCAGAGGTATTGACATTCGAGAGGCGGTCAATCAGGTCATGCGCTATAAGAAGCACTCCTATAACGGGCTATATCACTTCATTCAGCTTTTCATTGTCTCCAACGGTGTTGATACCAAATACTTTGCCAACTCCGACAGGGACTTGATGTATAGCCTTGCCTTCTTTTGGACGGATTTCAATAACATCCGTATTACCAACCTGAAAGACTTCTCAATTTCTTTTCTGGCAAGGGATCACATCATCAAGATGTTGACACGCTATACCATTCTGAACGATACGGATAAGATTCTGATGGTTATGCGCCCCTATCAGGTGTATGCCGTAGAAGCCCTTATAAGACAGGCTACGCTTACAAATCGCAATGCTTATATCTGGCATACCACCGGTGCAGGAAAGACGCTGACATCCTTTAAGACAGCTCAAATCCTCGCAGCCAATCCGAATATCAAAAAGGTTATCTTCCTTGTTGACCGTAAGGACTTGGACTCTCAGACCACCGAAGAGTTTAACAAGTTTGAGGCTGGCTCTGTTGATGTCACAGATCGCACAGACATTCTTGTGCGGCAAATGAAGGATAAGAACCGGCAGCTCATTGTCACGACGATGCAGAAGATGGCAAATGCCGTTAAGCGTCCTCAATACGAAAAGGTAATGGACGCATACCGTGACGAAAAGGTTGTCTTCATCATTGATGAATGCCACCGCAGCCAGTTCGGAGATATGCACAAGGATATTGTTCGGCATTTCAAGAAAGCGCAGTTCTTTGGCTTTACCGGTACGCCCCGTTTTGAAGTGAATGGAAAGACGGAGGGCAAGATCACACAGACCACCGAAATGCTGTTTGGGGAATGTTTGCATAACTATCTGATCAAGGACGCCATCTTCGATAACAATGTCCTCGGATTCCATATTGAGTACATAAAGACGATGGAAGGCGATTTTGACTGGGACGATCCGACATTGGCTGACGCGATTGATGTTGGCGAACTCTATATGTCTGATGAGAGAATGTCCCTCATTGCAAACCACATCGTCCAGAACCACAAAGCCAAAACGAGAAATGGTCAGTACACGGCTATCTTTGCTGTTTCCTCCATTGAAGCTCTGGTCAAATATTATGACATCTTCAAGAAGATCAAACACGATCTGAACATCAGCGGTATCTTTTCCTATGGGCAGAACGAAGATGCTGAGGGCAAGGACGAGCATAGCCGGGATGCCTTGGAGCGTATCATCAAGGACTATAACGAGATGTACGGCACGAATTTCTCTACCGACACCTTCTCTGCGTATCACAAGGATATTTCAGATCGTGTCAAAGGCAAGAAAACGAAGTCTCTGGACATTCTCATTGTCGTAAATATGTTCCTGACCGGTTTTGACAGCAAGCAGCTCTCTGTGCTGTATGTGGACAAGGATTTGAAGTATCATGATTTGCTGCAAGCCTATTCTCGCACGAACCGTGTCGAGAAAGAAACCAAACCGTTTGGTATCATCATTTGCTACCGCAACCTCAAGAAACGGACAGATGATGCGCTGACGCTCTTCTCCAAGAGTCAGGACACCTCCGGTATTGTCGTTCCGGGCTATCAGTATTTTGTTGAGAAGTTCAATGAAATGGTTATGAAGCTCAAGGAAGTGGCACTCTACCCTGAGTCCGTCGATACCATGCAGAGCGAGGATGACCAGAAGAAGTTTGTCATCACTTTCCGTGAGCTGACAAAATACCTCCAATCTTTGCAGACATTCATTGAGTTCAGCTTTGATCAGGATGCACTCATCATGTCCGAGCAGGAGTATCAGGACTACAAGAGCAAGTATCTGATGCTTTACTCCCGGCAAAAAACTGATCGAGAAGTCGTATCTGTCCTGAATGATGTGGACTTCTGCATTGAGATCATGGAGAGTGACCGCATCAATGTTGCCTATATCATGAACTTGATCCGCAACATCCACTTTGATGACAAGAAGCAGAAGGACTACGACATCAAGCACATCAAGGAAGAATTGAGCAGGACGGATAATCCGCAGTTGCTTCGCAAGGTTGAAATTCTTCAAGCGTTCTTGGATCGTGTCGTTGTTGGACTTGAAAGTGCGGATGAGATTGACGCTGCATACAACGACTTTGAAAATGAAGCAAAACGAGAAGAGATCGTTGCTTTCGCAAAGACTGAGGATATTGATTTCTCCATGCTGACGGACATCATTTCTGAGTATGAGTTCTCCGGCACAATGGATGCAGGAAACATCCGTGACCGTATTGAGAAGCCCATGCCGCTGCTCAAGAAGAGGTCTTTGGTCAACCGGATCGTCGAATTTATCCGGCAGCACACTGAGAAATACCAATAAGGAGAGAGAACAATGGATAATTCTATTCAGGCTCACCAGAAAGAGCTTTGCAACAAACTATGGGCGATGGCAAATGCCCTGAGAGGTAACATGGAGGCATACGAGTTCAAGAACTATATCTTGGGCATGATCTTCTATTACTACCTCTCCGACAAGACCGAGAAGTACATGGTTAATCTTCTCAAAGACGATAATATCAGCTACGAGGATGCTTGGAATGACGAAGAATACAAGGCTGCCATCGTAGAAGAAGCTCTGCGTGACCTCGGCTACATCATCGAACCGGAGTATTTGTTCCGCAAGATGGTCAAGATGGTTGAGAACCGTTCCTTCGACATTGAGTTCTTGCAGAAAGCAATCAACGCTCTGATGGAATCCACTATCGGCAACGATTCGCAGGAAGACTTTGACGGATTGTTCTCCGATATGCAGCTTGATTCTACGAAGCTGGGGCATACCGTTAAAGATAGAAGTGCTGTCATGGCGAAAATCATTGCTTCGCTGGACGAGATCAATTTCAGCGTGGAAGACACGAAGATTGATGTGTTAGGCAATGCCTACGAGTACCTGATCGGTCAGTTCGCTGCCACAGCCGGTAAGAAAGCCGGTGAGTTCTATACGCCTTCGGGTCCTGCCGAGTTGCTGTGCCGCCTTGCTTGTCTTGGCTTAACCGATGTTAAGGACGCAGCCGATCCGACTTGCGGTTCCGGCTCTCTGCTGCTTCGCCTCAAGAACTATGCAAATGTGCGTAACTACTACGGTCAGGAATTGACCTCGACCACCTATAACCTTGCCCGAATGAACATGATCCTTCGCGGCATCCCGTACCGCAACTTCAATATCTACAATGGCGATACGCTTGAGCATGACTACTTCGGAGACATGAAGTTCCGTGTTCAGGTTGCAAATCCTCCGTATTCTGCAAATTGGTCTGCTGATATGCACTTCATGGAGGACGAGCGTTTCAATGAATACGGCAAACTTGCGCCTAAGAGCAAGGCTGACTTTGCTTTTGTGCAGCACATGGTTTACCACATGGACGAAGACGGACGAGCTGTTGTCCTGCTGCCTCACGGCGTTCTGTTCCGGGGCGCAGCCGAAGAAGTGATCCGTAAGCACCTGATCCAAAAGCTGAATGTGCTGGACGCTGTTATCGGTCTTCCTGCAAACCTCTTCTTTGGCACGGGCATTCCGGTATGTGTTCTTGTCCTCAAGAGAGAGCGCAATGGCAACTCTGATAACATCCTCTTCATTGATGCGTCCAACGACTTTGAAGCCGGAAAGAATCAGAATATCCTCCGCGAGTGCGACATTGATAAGATCGTCGAAACCTACGAGCATCGTGTGGATGTCGATAAGTACGCCCATGTTGCCACTATGCAGGAGATTGAAGAGAACGGATTCAATCTGAACATTCCTCGCTATGTTGATACCTTTGAGCCGGAAGAGGAAATTGACCTCAATGCTGTTGCAGCAGAAATCCGCAATATTCAGGCTGAGATCAAAGGCATCGACGCACAACTGAAACCGTTTTTCGATGAGCTGGGACTTGATTTTCCCTTTGATGTGGAGGGCAAATAATTATGGCAAATGTATCCTCAAGTAACGGTCTTGAGAAGCGCCCGAAACTCCGGTTTCCGGGCTTCGATGAGCCGTGGAAAGCTGAGAAACTTTCAGATTTTGCAGAGCGTGTCACGCGGAAGAATACCAATAACGAAACAAGTCTGCCACTCACAATTTCGTCCAAAGACGGGCTTGTGGATCAGATCAGCTACTTCAATAAGACCGTAGCCAGCAAAGACATGAGTGGCTACTATCTCTTGAAGAATGGTGAATATGCCTACAACAAGAGTTATTCAGTCGGGTACGATTTTGGCTCCGTCAAGCGTCTTGACCGCTATGATATGGGCGCGCTTTCAACACTCTACATCTGCTTTGCACTCAAGAAACACGATTCTGATTTTATAAACGCCTACTTTGATTCGCTCAAATGGTATCGTGAGATTTACATGATCTCTGCCGAAGGAGCGAGAAATCACGGGCTTTTGAATGTGCCAACTGATGAGTTCTTTGGCACAAAGCATTACATTCCGCAGGATTTAGCGGAGCAGAGAAAAATCGCGGACTTTATGATTGCGTTAGAGCATCGAATAGAGGCACAGCAGTCTCTCGTAGATAACCTCAAGAAGTATAAAAGAGGATTGCTTTATACTATTGAAGCAGGATTTCAAGATTGCGTACAGTATACGAGGCTTGGCGAATTATTCTCAGTACAAGGTGGTTTCGCATTCAAAAGCGAATTTTTTGGAGGCAGTGGTAACACAGTTATACGGATTTCAGATATAAATAATGGGATTGTGTCCACCCAAAACGCCGTTTCTTATCCTCTATCAATTAAAATTGATGAACGATTTATTGTCCAAAAGGGCGACCTGTTAATAGCTATGTCAGGCGCAACCACAGGCAAAACAGGCATTTACAATGAGAATAAAAAATCATATTTGAATCAGCGAGTCGGAAAGTTTGTCTGCAAAAGTGAAACCTATTCATTGGAATACCTATCTGAAATACTTGAAAGTTCTTCTTTTTCAAAAAGCCTCAAAAATCTTCTTATTGCTGGGGCACAACCCAACATCAGTCCTTCGGATATTGAGAGCATACCAATCCCGATATTTAATAAGGATGTTTCAAAGCACATAACGGGCTTGCTGCACAAATATTCTCTGCTAATTTTGCAAGAAGAAAAACTTCTGGCTTCTCTATTGCAAATGCGTAAAGGTGTTGCGCAACAGTTGTTTATATAAAAAGCTGTTGTAGTAGACCGTGTTTCATTGCCTGAATATGCTCATGATCTGCAATGGACATCTCAACTCTTTTATCTATCGTTGATAGAAACTCGACAACAGATGATTGAGCTGTAGAATCGGGTATATCAACACGCAAGTTCTTGATGATCTCGGCAGAGAGGTTCCCTTGCCCACCTTGTAAATAGGTGTTAATAATGTCATCCTTGCTATCTTCTAAAAGATACCGAAGATATTGTTTGCTCATATCATAGGGGCGTATGCAAAGAATCGCTTGATTGATTGCACCGTCGATTTTTGAAATATCGACTTCGCCGCTGGTCGCACCATATAGCGCAATGAGCAAATCTCCCTTGCTCACCATTTTTGCAGATGAATTTTGAAGTCCTGCTTCGGTTAAGAAAAGCTCTGTTTTTTCTCCGTGTATTTCACCAGAACGGATAAACGGAATCGATCCTCCGTAATAGCTGCTGTCAGTTGATTTTGGTGTACCTCCAGAAAAAAACACGCACTCGTCACCCAAGCTTATTGATTTCCAAACAGTTGCCTTTGAGAAAAC
>ERZ1027176.766-NODE-766-length-14161-cov-4.237629_pt1 | contig 14161 bp, 11 predicted proteins | sample MGYA00519248_ERZ1027176 | MGnify/ENA primary metagenome ERZ1027176 (study PRJEB26926, sample SAMN06164413) | human gut metagenome | biome: ENVO:00009003; feature: ENVO:2100002; material: ENVO:00002003 | host: Homo sapiens | place: USA | collected 2012 ...
CGCATAATAGCTTTCGAGCTTTTCGGGCTGCAGCAGCTCCTCGATGCTTGCAATCAGGTTCGGCACGATAAGAGCGATGAGTGCATAGACCGCGAGGCAGAACACCAGCACGGCAGCGCAGATCCCGGTGATCTTGCTGATGCGCGCGGCCATCCGATCGCTGAGGTTCCGCTTGGCAAGCAGCCTGTCCATGATCCGCTGCGTGACCTTCATAACGGGATTCATCAGATAGGCAAACAGGCAGCCGTAGAGCAGAGCGGCGATGATGTTGAGGAATTCGACGATCAGATCATAAAAGCCGCGCAGGTTGGAGAAAACGAGCCAGAACAGTCCGGCGGCGACAATCACAAGAAAGGCCGTGAGACCCCATTTGACATATTTTTCATTGCGATTCAGCTTCATAGCGTATCCTCGTGTCATGATATTCTATTCTAGGATACCACGAAGCGGCGGAATCGTCAAGCAGAGAAGTCCTGCGGGAAATTTTTTTCCATTTCCCAAAACGGGGCTTGCAATTTATGGCGCCGGTGTGGTATGTTGACAGCAGAGGTGAGAGTACCATGGCAAAATCGGAACGGCAGAAGCTGAAGCTCCTCATCCTTCGCGATTATCTGCGCAGCCACACGGACGAGCAGCACCCGGTGTCCATGCAGCAGATTCTTGCCGCGCTGGAGGGCGAGGGCATCCGTGCGGAGCGCAAAAGCGTCTATGATGATCTGGACACCCTGCGCGATTACGGCATGGAAATTCGCAAGGTCAGCGACAAAACGTTGATCGGCGCGTCGCCCAGCAACATTCGCCACTTTGTGGAGCTGCGAGGTATCGGCATTATCAATGCGCGCCGTATTTTCGGTATGGGTGCTGTTAAGAATACGGAGAAAATTGATATGGTCATTCAGCTGGAGGCTTGGGATTCCACCAAGGCGTATGATCGGCTGGGACTGGACAATGAATATACCCGTATTTTGGATATTCAGGTGCCGGTGATTACCGTGCCCATCACCCCCGGGCGGAACCTGGCGGTGATCGTAGAAACGGCGGCCATGAACAACCGCCAGAAGAAAATGGGCTATAACGCTGCCAAAGAGCTGATGGCCGGTCTTGGAATGGAAGAGATCGAGCCGGAGGATAAAGAACTGGAGATTTGGAAGAATTCATAACGGAGGATAAAAGATATGTACAGCTTAGGAATTGACTTGGGGGGCACGAATATTGTTGCCTCCGTGGTGGACGATCAATTTAATATTATCTCTACTGCAAAGACCAAGACGAATGCGCCGCGCCCGGCCAACGCCATTTTTGACGATGTGGAGAAGGTGTGCCGCGAGGCCGTGCGGGAGGCCAGGCTCACCATGAGTGACCTGGTGGCCGTGGGTATGGGCTCTCCCGGTACCTGCAATGCAGACGGCGTGATCGAGTTTGCCAACAACCTGGCCTTTAACAATGTGCCTGCCCGGGAAATGCTTCGGGAGCGCCTGGGGGTCGACAATGTATTTGTAGAGAATGACGCCAACTGCGCCGCACTGGGTGAGGCGTTTGCCGGTTGCGGCAACGGATCTAAGAATTTTGTGGCTGTGACCCTGGGCACCGGCGTGGGCAGCGGCATCATTTTGGACGGCAAGATCGTCAACGGCGTCAACTGCGCCGGTGGCGAGTGCGGCCACATGGTGATTATGGTAGACGGCGAGCAGTGCTCCTGCGGTCGTAAGGGCTGCTGGGAGGCTTATGCTTCCGCAACGGCGCTGATCCGCCAGACCAAGCGTGCTATGGACGATTACCCGGACTCCATTATGCACCGCCTGGCTGAGGAAGAGGGCGGTGTCAATGGCAAGACTGCGTTTGATGCCATGCGCCTGGGCGATATTGCCGGTATTGAAGTGGTGAATAACTATATCAAGTATGTGTCTTGCGGGCTGATCAATTTGGTCAACGCCTTGCAGCCTGAGATCATCTGCATCGGCGGCGGTATCTGCAACGAGGGCGACACTTTAATGGAGCCCCTGCGCCGCTATGTGCAGGCAGAGCGTTACAGCATTCACAGCAAAATTCAAACCCAGATTGTAAAGGCACAGCTGGGCAATAACGCCGGTATTATCGGCGCAGCGCTGCTGTACCAGGTGAAATAATGCAGGGTGATGGCGTGAGAGAACTCCTTGCGGCAGCCCGAGAAATGGGCTGTGATTATTTGGAAAACGAACCCATGCGCCTGCACACCACCTTTAAGATTGGCGGCCCGGCGCGGGTGCTGCTGTTCCCGGAGACGGAAGAACAGATTACGGCGCTGGTGCAGTGTGCCCGGGCAAACGGCGTGCGACTCTTGACCATCGGCAACGGCTCTAATTTGCTGGTGTCGGACAAGGGCATTGACGCGGCGGTGCTGGTGATGGATAAGCACTTTTCTGCCGTAACGGTAAAGGGTAATACCATTTTTGCCCAGGCCGGTGCGTCGCTGATGAAGGTGTGTCGCACAGCGCTGGAGCACAGCCTGACGGGGCTGGAATTTGCCTACGGCATTCCCGGCTCCTGCGGAGGCGCGGCCTTTATGAACGCCGGTGCCTACGGTGGTGAGATGAAGGATGTGCTGGTGCGCTGCACCCACATTGATCGAGACGGCAAATCGGGTCAGCTGGCAGGGGAGGACCTGCATCTGTCCTATCGCCACAGCGCGTATTATGACAACGGCTGCATTATTACCGGGTTGGAGCTGCGCTTGCAGCCCGGCGATCCGGCGGAGATCAAAGCCAAAATGGACGATCTGATCGGCCGCAGAAGGGAAAAACAGCCTATTGAATACCCCAGCGCAGGCTCTACTTTTAAGCGTCCGCCCGGCCACTTTGCCGGTGCGCTCATTGACCAATGCGGTCTGCGAGGTACAAGTGTGGGTGGTGCCCGGGTCAGCGAGAAGCACGCGGGCTTTGTGATCAATACAGGCGGTGCCACCTGTGCCGATGTGCTGGCCCTTTGCCGGCAGTGCAGGGAAAAGGTGCTGGCGGAGACCGGCGTAGAGCTGGAAATGGAAATACGAGTAACGGAGTAAGTAAAAGTTAATGGAATTTGCAAACAAGGAACTGATCATTATAACCGGCGTCAGTGGTGCCGGTAAATCCAGCGCAATGGGCTTTTTGGAAGATGTGGGCTACTACTGCATTGATAATATGCCTCCGGTGCTGCTGCCCACCTTTATCGGCTTGATTGCCAATCGGGAGGAGTATCGTAAAGTAGCCATTGTGGTGGATGTGCGCTCCAGTGAAGTGTTTGAGGACTTCATTAAGAGTGTGAACGACGCCAAGTCCAATTACGGCTATGATGTGAAGATTGTTTATTTGGATATTAAGACCCCGGTGGCTTTGAAGCGTTACAAGCTTACCCGCCGCAAGCACCCCTATGCAGATCGCTTTAACGGGGATATTGCCGCTGCGCTGGCTTATGAAAAAGAAATTTTAGCGCCCCTGCGGCTGCGGGCGGATCATGTGATTGATACATCGGACGCAGCACCCAATCAGCTGCGTACGCGCTTGGCTCAGATCCTTCTGGGCAGCGACAAGGATATGATGAACATTCATGTGATGTCCTTTGGATTTAAACACGGTATTCCCAGTGAAGCGGACTTTGTCATTGATGTGCGCTGCCTGCCAAACCCCTACTGGGTGGAGGCGCTGCGCAGCAAAACCGGCCTGGATAAGGAAGTGAAGGACTATGTGTTCTCCTTTAAAGAGTCGGAGGAGTTGTTGCAAAAGCTCATCGGCCTTTTGGACTTCCTGAACCCGCTGTATATCCGAGAGGGCAAGAGCCAGATCGTCTTTGCCATTGGCTGCACCGGCGGCAATCATCGCAGCGTGGCGATTGCCGAGGCGCTGAAAGATCATTTTGAATCACGGTGGGACAATGTGACCGTCCATCATCGGGATATTAACCGAGGTTGACGCAAATGTCCTTTTCTCAAACCGTGAAAGGCGAACTGATTGACGCCCAATGTACAGAACCTTGCTGCCGAAAAGCATTCCTTTACGGAATGTGCCTTTTCGGCAAAAGTTTTTCCTCCCGCCAGGTGGCGCTGCAAACGGAGAACCCCCGCATTGCAGAAAAATATAGTGTACTGCTGGCGGAAATTTGCCGGGTAGAGGCGGCGGTGGTGCCGTCTCCCGGGCGACGCAGTTTTACCGTCAGCGTAACGGACGGCAGCGACTGTGCCAAGATACTGAAGACCTTTGCCCACCAGGGTGCCGGCAGCCTGCGGGTGAATTACGCCAACTTTGATTGCGAGAATTGCCAGAATGCGTTTATCGCCGGGGCATTTTTATCCTGTGGCACGGTGTCCAGTCCTAAGAGTGACTACCATTTGGAATTTACCGTGCCGTATCAGAATTTGGCTGCCAGCTTTGTGACCATGTTAGAGGAAAAGGAATTAAAGCCCGGCCTAACGAACCGTAAGGGATATCATATCTTGTACTTTAAGGGCAGTGAGGCCATTGAGGACTGCCTGTACCTGATGGGTGCTTCCGGCGCAATGTTTGAGATGATGAATGTAAAGATTGTCAAAGACATTCGCAATTCCGCCAACCGTAAGGCCAACTGTGAGACTGCCAATATTGAACGTATGGTCCAAGCGGTGCGGGTGCAGCTGGACGCCATAGAGAAAATTCGGCGCCTGCGTGGGCTGGAGTATCTCAGCGAGGATTTGCACGCCATGGCGCGCCTGCGCGAGGAAAACCCGGACAGCTCTTTAAGCGAACTGGCAGAGATGAGCGCTTTGTCCCGCAGCGGGGTCAATCACCGACTGCGGCGCATTGTAGATATTGCTGCGGCTTTGGACGAGAACGTGTAATTTACTACGCAAAGAAAAAGGAAATTGAATGATGTTTACGCATTTGCATGTGCATACGGAGTTTAGTCTGCTGGACGGCGCTTGCCGTCTGGACGATTTGGTGAGCCGTGCAAAGGCGCTTGGAATGCAGTCCCTTGCGATTACGGATCACGGTAATATGTACGGGGCTGTTGATTTTTATAAGGCGTGCAAGCGGCAGGGGGTACGCCCCATTATCGGCTGCGAAGTGTATGTGGCGCCCCGCACCCGGTACGATCGGGAGCGGGTACAGGATAAGGCTTACAATCACCTGATCCTGCTGTGTGAGAACGAAGAGGGCTATAAAAACCTGATTGCCATGGTGTCTAAGGGCTATACGGAGGGCTTTTATTTTAAGCCGCGCATTGACCGAGATCTGCTGCAAAAGCACCATCAAGGCCTGATTTGCTTGTCTGCCTGCCTGGCCGGGGAAATTCCCCAGGCACTGTTGGAACGGGATTATGACAAGGCGAAGGAGACCGCCCTGTGGTACAGCGATCTGTTTGGTTCGGAACATTACTATTTGGAATTGCAAGATCACGGTATTCCGGAACAGCAGACGGTAAACGCCGGACTGCTGCGCTTGAGCCGGGAAACCGGTATTCCCTTGGTAGCCACCAACGATGTGCACTATGTGCGCCGGGAGGATGCCAAAATTCAGCAGGTGCTGATCTGCATTGCCACCAACCATGTGCTGGGGGAGGACACCGGGCTGGAGTTCCACTCGGATCAGTTCTACCTTAAAAGTGAGGCGGAGATGGCAGAGACTTTTGCTGCCGTGCCACAGGCACTGGAGAATACGGAGAAGATCGCCCGGCGCTGCAACTTTGATTTTGAATTTGGTAACACCAAGCTGCCGTATTATGAGACCCCCGGCGGTATGGATCACTACGCTTACTTCCAAAAGCTGTGCCGGGAGGGTATGGTGCGCCGCTATGGCCAACACCCGCCCAAGGCCTATGCAGAGCGGCTGGAGTATGAGCTGAACACCATACAGAAGATGGGTTACACGGACTATTACCTGATCGTGGTGGATTTTGTGCAGTACGCCAAGGATCAGGGCATACCGGTGGGACCGGGGCGTGGCTCCGGCGCCGGGTCCATTGCCGCCTATTGTATCGGCATTACTGATATTGACCCCATGAAGTACGATCTGCTGTTTGAGCGGTTTTTGAACCCGGAGCGGGTGTCTATGCCGGACTTTGATATTGACTTTTGTTACGAACGGCGGCAAGAGGTGATCGACTATGTGACCCGCAAATACGGTGCGGACCATGTGGCACAGATCGTCACCTTCGGCACTCTGGCGGCCCGTGCGGCCATTCGCGATGTGGGTCGGGTGATGGGTATGCCTTATGCTGCTGTAGATGCGGTGGCAAAGCTGGTGCCTCGGGACCTGCATATCAGCCTGGATCAAGCTATTAAAAAATCAGCGCCCTTACGCAAGCTGATGGCAGAGGATCCCAAGGTGCAGGAGTTGTTGGACACTGCCCGCCAAATCGAGGGTATGCCCCGCAATGCCTCTACCCACGCCGCCGGTGTGGTGATCACCCGGGACCCGGTGGCCAGTTATGTGCCTTTAGCCACCAATGATGATGTGGTGGTAACCCAGTATGTTATGACCACCCTGGAAGAACTGGGTCTGCTGAAAATGGACTTCCTGGGTCTGCGCACCTTAACGGTGATTCACGACGCAGCCCGGGCGGCAGATATAGACATTAATACGATTGATATTAACGATCCGGCGGTGTACAAGCTGTTTGCCGCCGGCAAGACGGAGGGCATTTTCCAGTTTGAGTCCGCCGGCATGAAAGAAATGCTGCAAAAGCTGCGCCCCACTTGCTTGGAACACCTGATCGCTGCCACTTCGCTGTACCGACCCGGTCCCGCGGACCAGATTGACGGCTATGTGGCCTGCGCCAACGATCCCTCCAAGGTGCGGTACAAAACCCCGCTGTTAAAGCCGATCTTGGAGAATACCTACGGCTTTATCGTCTACCAAGAGCAGGTCATGCAGATCTTTCGGGCACTGGCAGGGTATAGCTACGGCCAGGCGGATGTGGTGCGCCGTGCCATGAGCAAGAAAAAGCACGATGTGATGGAGCGGGAGCGCACCCACTTTGTCACCGGCGCTGTGGCGAACGGTGTGGAGGAGGCGGCAGCGAACGCCATCTTTGACGATATGGCGGGATTTGCCAGCTATGCCTTTAATAAATCCCATGCCGCCTGCTATGCCTTGGTGGCTTATCGCACTGCGTATTTGAAGGTGCACGCCCCGGCGCAGTTTATGGCAGCGCTGCTTACCTCTGTGCTGGATCGCAGCAACAAGGTGGCGTCCTATATTGCCGAGTGCAAGCGTATGGGCTTGCAGCTGGCACCGCCGGATGTGAACACTTCTATGAAGGGCTTTACCGCAGAGGGCAAAGTGATTCACTATGGCCTTTTGGGCATTAAAAATTTGGGCAGAGAGTTTATCAACGATATTATCGCCGAGCGGGAAAACGGCGCCTTCGAGAGCATTTTTGATTTTTGCCGCAGGCTATGCGACAAGCATTTTAACCGCCGCGCGGTAGAGAGTTTGATCCGCTGCGGTGCGCTGGATCACTTGGGGGCGAACCGTCGCCAAATGCTCCAGGCGCTGCCGGCCATCGTCAGTAATTTGGACGAATATAAAAACAGTTTGCGTTACGGGCAGGTGGGTTTCTTTGAGTTGTCTGGCGGGCAGGATTTTGGCTTTGAATTTGATTTGCCCCAGGTGGAGGAGTTCCCAAAGAATGAGTGCCTGAAGATGGAAAAGGAAATGACCGGTCTGTTCCTGTCCGGCCACCCCATGGATAAATACGATCGGGTTCTGGACCATTTGGGCTATCCCCGCACAGCACAGCTGCTGGCAACGGACGGCCCTTACAAGGACGGCCAAACAGTGACCCTATGCGGCAGTGTAACCGGTATTACTATGAAAAAGACCCGCGCCGGGGAGAGTATGGCTTTCGTACAGCTGAGCGACTCGCTGGGCAGTATGGAGGTGCTGGTGTTCCCCAAGGTGCTCACCCGGTATGCCCGTTTCATTGCCGAGGGCAAGGTGATCACCGTAACCGGCGCTCTGTCTTTGGAGGAGGAAAAGGACGCCAAGATTTTGGCGAACACCATTGACGGGCCACCTACGGCGCAAACACTGCCGTTGACGGCACACGCGGCGGTACTTCCGACAGAGGAGAAGCGCCACAAGCACCGGGGACTGTTTTTGCGGTTAGACAGCCAAACAGACCCCAGGCTGCACAAAGCGCAGGTGGTGACTTCCATTTTTGACGGGCCGGAGCCGTTGTGGTACTACTATAAGGACACCGGACGCTATGTGCGCGCCCCGCAGCAGGACTTTGTGTCGGTCAATCCTACCATGCTGGCAGAATTGAAACGCATTTTAGGGCATGATAATGTTGTCTATATTGCACAGTGATAGCAGACAAAAATTTTGCTATTATGACGAAGTTTTACCGCTTTTGCCTAGAATTGGAAAGGGCATCTTGACTTTTTTCTGCCAAATTAGTACAATGTGGTTTGAATGTAATTTGATGTGGAGGCTGAAAGGCATGAAGACAATAGCAGTTTTGACCAGTGGTGGCGACTCTCCCGGCATGAATGCCGCTGTGCGTGCTGTGGTGCGTACCGCCTGTGAAAACGGGATTCGCGTGTTAGGCGTGGTTCGTGGCTATAACGGTTTGATCAACGGCGATTTTGTGGAGATGGATCTGCGTTCTGTTTCGGATATTATTCATCGGGGCGGCACCAAGCTCTATTCTGCCCGCAGCGTGGAGTTCGCTACGGAAGAGGGCATGCGCAAGGCCATTCGCGTTTGCCGTGAAAACGGCATTGAGGGTGTAGTGGTCATCGGCGGCGACGGTTCCTTCCGTGGGGCCCGTGATCTGTCCCAGAGAGGTATTCCCTGTGTGGGTCTGCCCGGAACGATCGATAACGATATTGCTTGCTGTGACTATACCATTGGGTATGATACCTGTATGAACACCATTATGGAGATGGTGGATCGTATTCGCGATACGGCCGAGAGCCACGACCGCTGCATGGTGGTTGAGGTGATGGGGCGTCGTGCCGGTTATCTGGCGCTGAACGCCGGCATTGCCGTAGGCGCTACCGCAATTCTGATTCCGGAGATCGAGTTCGATATTCAAAAGGATGTAATTGAGCGGATGAAGCGCACCCTGCGCACGGACAAAAAGCACTTTTTGATCATTGTGGCAGAGGGCGTTGGGATCAATGTGAACGAGTTGGCCAAGGAGATCCAGGCGAAGACCGGCGTGGAGTCTCGTGCCTGTGTGCTGGGCCATGTGCAGCGCGGCGGTTCGCCTACTGCTCGCGACCGTGTGTTGGCAACCCAAATGGGCAACTATGCAGTAAAGAACCTGTTGATGAAGGGCATTGGCAATCGCGTGGTAGCCATTCATCAGGACAAAATCGTAGATTACGATATTTTTGAGGCTCTGAATATGGAAAAACATATTGATCCGGAGCTGTATCAGACCGCTTTGGAAGTGTCTATTTAACTTTATCTTACAAAATTGTAAAAACACCGTCGGTGCGTGCTTGCCCGACGGTGTTTTTTTATTTGCTGCCATTATTTTGCACGGCAGTTTTGGCACTTTTATCGCATACTAAAACGGGTGATAAAATGAAAAAGTGTGTGCGTGCAGTTACGGCCGTATTGGCCGTGGTGCTTGCGGTGATCTACGGCTTGGTTGGCTTTGGCTGTTGGGCTTTGCCGGACACGGTGCGTACCGGCGGCGGAGATGCAGCTTACTTTGGCGGCTTGTTTACCGTCAGCGGCGGGCGTGCCGGAGCGGTGGACGCCCGGCAGGAGACGGCCGTCTCCGGGACGCAAAAAGAGGTGCGCCTGTTGAACGCGGTGCCGGTAAAGCCTGTGGCGCTGCAAAAAACGGCGCCGCGGCAGGTGGCGGTCAGCGGCAGTGCCTTCGGAATTAAGATTTATACAGACGGGGTGCTGGTGGTGGGTACCCGGGATGTGCAGGTGGACGGAAAGGCGATGAACCCTGCCGCCAAGGCCGGTATACAAAGCGGAGACTTGATTGTAGCGATAGACGGCAAAAAGGTTAGCGCTTCGGAAGATGTGGCTGCACTGTTTTCTCGCTCCGGCGGTGCCGTATCCGTGCAGGTGAAGCGGGACGGAAAATATAAGACTTTTTCGTTGACGCCGGTGTATTCCAAAGCGGACGGTTGCTGGAAGGCAGGGGTATGGGTGCGTGACTCCACCGCCGGAATCGGTACGGTGACTTACTATGACCCGCAGACCGGTGTAATGGCGGCGCTGGGTCATCCCATTACCGATGTGGACACCGGTGAGATTATGCCTATTTTACGGGGCGAGGCGGTTGCAGCTAAGGTCACCAAGATTTATAAAAGCAAGGCGGGCAGCACCGGTTCCATTTGCTGTGATTTTTTGCAGCAGCCATTAGGCGCGCTGACAGAAAATGACAACGCCGGTGTGTTCGGTCGATACAGCTGCTCTTTGAAAGGCATGCGAACCTATCCGGTAGCGACTGCGCAGCAGGTAGAGAACGGAGACTGCCAGGTGCTTACCACCGTGGACGGCGACAACACACCCCGATTGTATAAGGCAAAGATCATTCATATCAGCTACCGGGGCGGCAGCGGCGAAAAGAATATGATTGTGCGGATAACGGACCCGGTGCTGCTGGCCAAGACAGGCGGCATTGTGCAGGGCATGAGCGGTTCTCCAATTCTGCAAAACGGGCGGCTGGTAGGTGCACTGACCCATGTGATCGTGGATAGCCCCCGGCGTGGGTATGCAATTTTTGCAGAAAGTATGTTAGCTGCGTCGGATGCTGTCGCGAAAGACACAAGGTGAAAAAATATCACAAAAAATAGTGAAAAAGTATTGCAAAACGCCTCCGAAAATGGTAAGATATGACAGAAACAAGAAGGAGGTTTCACTATGAAAGAAATGATAAGAGTATTGATTGCAGACGATTCGGCGGCTTTTGGCAAGGCCTGCCAAAAAGAATTGAAATCCGGCGGGTTTGACTGCGTGCTGACCCAAAAGGACGGCAACCGGGTAATCTCACTGCTGGACACGCAGCACTTTGATGTGGTGGTGATGGATGTGTTTATGAGCGGCGCAGACGCCATGGAAGTGCTGGAACACATGGAGCCCATGGCAGAGAAGCCGCTGGTGCTGCTGTTGTCCTCTATGGACACGCCGGAGTTTGAGGAGCAGATGATTCGGGCAGGTGCGGACTACATGCTCATCAAGCCGGTACGGCCCCAGTCGGTGGCGCATCGAATCAGTCGTCTGTCCCAGTGGAAGGCGAAGAGCAAGAACCCGCGTTCCGCCGATGTGCAGGGTGCGGATTTGGATTTGATTATTTCGGACATTATGCGCCAGATCGGCGTACCTGCCCACATTAAGGGCTATCAGTACCTGCGCTCGGCCATCAAGCTGTCAGTGGAAGACTCGGAGATGATGAGCAGCGTGACAAAGCTGCTGTATCCTACGGTAGCCAAGATGCACGGCACGACTGCCTCTCGGGTGGAGCGGGCAATCCGCCACGCCATTGAGGTGGCCTGGGATCGGGGCGATGTGGATGTACTGTCGTCTTATTTCGGCTATACCATTCAATCCCAGCGGGGCAAGCCCACCAACAGCGAGTTTATCGCCATGATCGCCGATAAATTGAAACTAACCTTTAAGTCTGCGTAAAACAGACGTAAAACAGATCGTTTTTGTGATTAAAATTGAAGAATAAAAAATAGAGCTGTACGGCAAAGCGTCGTACAGCTTGTTTTATGCTTATGCAGTTAACCCATCAGTTCCGCCAGCTCAAAGGTTTGAAACTGAATATGGCTGGAGGGTCGGTCTTCGTAGAGTACGCCCAGGGTGTGTGCGTCAATTTGCGCCAGGCAAGAGTAGGCAAAAAAGCCCTGGTTGATGGGCAAATGGCGCACCCAGTCCACATGGGTGTAGCCGCCTTTTTTGCGCCGCAGTTTGCCTACGGAGAGCATACCGTTTTCACGGGTGTGCCCGGAGGGATGGCTGCAAAAGACGGTGTCTCCGACAGCGATCACGCTTTTTTGGCACTTGGGGGCGTACAGCCCGGTTTTGCCGCATTTGCTCCAGCTTTTTCCCTTGTTGGCAGAAATGGACATAGGGGTCTTTCCGAAGCGCTTTTGCCGTCCAAAGCCCACAATACTGCCGTCCGGCGCTTCCACCATTTGCCACTCGTCCGTATTCTCCGCATAGGGCTGGGAGGTCATGCGGTGCCAGGTGTCACCATTGTCAACACTGTAAATGGAGACGGTGCTTTTGCGGTCCACATACAAGGGCATAACGATTCGACCGTCTGTGGTGGTAATGCCCGCACCGGGTGCTACGCCCAGAAAGGTGCCGTCCGTTTCATGAAGTACCATATTGGTAATGTCCACCGGGTCGCTCCAGGTTTTGCCCCGGTCGCTGCTGCGCAGCATAAATACATAGCAACGCTTGGGTGCCTTTAGCGGCGCGCCAAAGGTGGTGACCGCTCCGGCTTCGTTCTTGCCAACTGCGCCGTTTAAGTAAATGTTGCCCACATATTCGTCGCCTTTATAAAGATCGCCAAAGCCGCTGCCCAGGCGATAGGGGGTGGGCTGCTTTTGACTGTCCAGCACCGCGCCGCTTTCTTCTATGTAGTAGAAATTGCCGTCTCGGTCATAGATCAGCGGCCGCATTCTACCGCTTAATTGGGCGTAGGGCACCTTGTGCTTATCCAGCAGATGCTGATTGTGCAGCCCCTTGCACTCCGGCCAAAAATCCGCCAGCAGGATCACATCGCCGTTTGGTGCCACCGCCATACAGGGATCAATGTAAAAAGCGGAGGCATAGCAGTCGGCGCTGATCTTGGTCTCCCTTGCCGGAGGAGCGGCAATGGTCTCAATGGGCGACCAGGTTTCGCCGCCGTCTTCACTGCGGCGTACAGCCAACTCAATATAACCCCAGTCCGCCCCGCAGGAGGCGCGGTCGATAGCGGCGATCAGGGTGCCGTTGGCGTTCACTAAACTTGGAATACGAAAGGCGTTGCCGCCGTTGTCCGCATTGCTGTCTGCGGTGAGCGCTTTGTCAAGAAAGGTCTCGCTGCTGCCGCAGAAGATAAGTTGTTCCTTTGCCATGTGGGTGTTGCCCCTTTCCTTGTGCTTCATTATGCATATCTTAGCATATTAAAATTGAAAATGAAAGGGAATTTTTGCAAAATGGCTTGCAATACGGCGGCGAATTCGGTACAATGGAATTGAAATTTTTTGTAAAGGAGGTAAAGTTTATGCTTTGGACACTTAAAAAGTGCTGGTACAGAATTTATCAGCGCGTTTTTAAGGTAGCCATGTGTTTTATGGACTGGTCCGCACCCCAGCTGTTGGAGGGTGCCGGTTCCGTACTGCGCCTGCCTGAGCTGATTAAGAGCAAGGGCGTAAAAAAGGTGCTGGTGGTAACCGACAAGGGTTTGATCGCACTGCATCTGTTGGATCCGCTGTTTGCGAAATTGGACGAGGTCGGCATTGCCTATGTGGTATTTGACGGCGTGCGCCCGAATCCTACGATCCCCTGCATTGAGGAGTGTAAGGACATGTATGTCAAAAACGGTTGCGAGGGCGTCATTGCTTTTGGCGGCGGTTCTGCGATGGACTGCGCTAAGGTTGCCGCTGCTCGTGCGGTAAAGCCCAATCAGTCTGTGCGCGCCATGCGCGGCCAGCTGAAAGTGCACAAGAAATTACCGCCGCTGTTTGCCGTACCTACCACTGCCGGTACCGGTTCTGAGACCACGGTTGCTGCTGTTGTCACGGATCCTGAAACCCATGAGAAGAATGCCGTCAACGATACCTGTCTTCGTCCCAAGTATGCGGTGCTTGACCCGGAATTGACCGTAGGTTTGCCGCCGCACATCACTTCGACCACCGGTATGGACGCACTCACCCATGCAGTTGAGGCTTACATCGGCAAGAGCAACACCAAGGAGACCATTGCAGAAGCTGAGGAGGCTGTGAAGCTGATCTTCGCCAATTTGGAGAAGGCTTACACAGACGGAAAGGATTTGGAAGCCAGGGGCAATATGCTTAAGGGCTCCTATTTGGCCGGCCGTGCCTTTACCCACGCTTATGTGGGCTATGTGCATGCCATTGCCCATAACCTGGGCGGCCTGTACGGTACACCCCATGGCTTGGCCAACGCAGTGATCCTGCCTTATGTGCTGGATCTGTCTCTTATACACATCTGACGCTGCCGACGATCTTACGCGTGTA
>ERZ1027176.775-NODE-775-length-14035-cov-6.954292_pt1 | contig 14035 bp, 13 predicted proteins | sample MGYA00519248_ERZ1027176 | MGnify/ENA primary metagenome ERZ1027176 (study PRJEB26926, sample SAMN06164413) | human gut metagenome | biome: ENVO:00009003; feature: ENVO:2100002; material: ENVO:00002003 | host: Homo sapiens | place: USA | collected 2012 ...
GCGTAAGATCGTCGGCAGCGTCAGATGTGTATAAGAGACAGCGCCGAGGGCGGCTGGACGTGCTCCTGCGGCGCGACCAACGGCGCGAACATGGCCTTCTGCCCCAACTGCGGCAGCAAAAAGCCCGCCGAAGCGGCCGCCAAGTCCGCCTTCTGCCCCAACTGCGGCGCAAAGCTTGCGGACGGCGCAAAATTCTGCGTGGAATGCGGCACAAAGCTCAACTAAGTTTATCTGCAAAGGGGATGGCCTCGCGCCGTCCCCTTTTCCGTTTTCCGCAATAAAATTGCATATCCGCAAAAAAACTCTTTACAAACCCGCCCGCATACGCTATAATACATCTTGCGCAACGGAAAGCGCAGCAAATATGGGGCTTTAGCGAAGTTGGCTATCGCGCTACACTGGCAGTGTAGAGATCACCGGTTCGAATCCGGTAAGCTCCACCACAAACCCTCCGAACCGATATGGTGCGGAGGGTTTTTGTTATATAACAGCGCATCCGTCTCTTCTGTTCCTTGACAAAATTCGACTCTGTTCGTATTATAATTATTGTTGAATAAGCTGCGTTTGGTTAAGGAGAAGCGCACGCCGTAAATATGTGATTCGGTCAATGAATATTTTTCAATTATATTATAAGGAAGATTCCTTTGTGAAAATAAACTACTTTGTGCATACGGAAATAGGCGACCGGCCCTGCAACGAGGACCGCTATGCCGTGAGCAAATGCCCGGCGGGGCTTTGCTTCGCGCTGGCGGATGGGCTTGGCGGGCTTGACCGCGGCGAAGTCGCGGCGGAGCTTGCCTGCAACGCCGTGGCAGAATATGCCCAGGCGCAGGCCGTTTTTTCCAACGCCGCCGTGGAGCAGGCCTTCCTTAGGGCGCAGCAGGCGGTATTGGCGCGGCAAAAGGCAGAGCATAACGAAACGCAGATGAAAACCACGCTGAACGTTGTTATGCTGGATAAGCAAAGCATGTATTGGGGGCACGTTGGGGATTCGCGTACATATTACGCCGAAAACGGTGTATTAAAGCGGCGCACGCTTGACCACAGCGTTACCCAGATGCTTTCCGCCATAGGGCAGGTGGAGGAGCGGGACATTCGTTTTCACGAGGACCGCAGCAGACTGCTGCGCGTGCTGGGCACGCCGTGGGAAAAGCCGCAGGCGGAAATTGAGCAGCCCGTGGCGCTGCGCGGGAACATGCAGATATTGCTCTGTACCGATGGTTTTTGGGAATACATTACGGAAGAGCAGATACAGATTTGCCTTGAAGAATCCGACAATGCCCAAATATGGATGGAGAACATGCTGGAACTTATAAGCCGTAACGATCAGCATAGCGAGCGCGACAACCGCACGGCAATAACAATATGGATAGACGATGGGGAAGGGGATATAACGCAATGAGCGCAACCATGCTTTACACCGCCGGTGAAGCCAAACCGGCGCGCCTGTTTGTATGCGATGCCGGGCGCACGATGCGCACGGTGGATATAGGTCAGGGCATCACGCTCGGCCGCGCGGGCACGGGCATAGACGTAGACCTGCCGCTGAACAGCGGCATAGTATCAAAGCGCCACGGAAGGATAACTAAGCTTGACACGGGCTATTGCTACAGCGATACGGACAGCCTGAACGGCACGCATATAAACGGAATTCTCTACGGAAAAGACGGCGAAAACAGCAGCTGTATACTCAACGACGGGGACATACTGCGCATAGACCGCAAAAATTTGGACCGCCCGCATCACGAGGCCGTCGTAATGATATTTTCAACATCCTGGCAGGATGCCGAGTGGCAATCGGTCGAGCTGCGCGAGGATACCGGCAACATAAACATAGGCCGCACCACCGTTGCCCAGGAGGGCATAAAGATAGCCGATCCTGCGGTATCAAAAAAGCATGCAACGTTCATTCACGGCGTGCGCGGATGGTCAATAGTTGACCACGGCAGCACAAACGGCGTGTTCGTCAACGGCGAACGCATCGCCCAGCCGCGACCGCTTCATGCAATGGATGTTGTGCGCATAGTCAACACGCTGTTCATATTCTTTGGCGACAGGCTGCTTTATAACGCACCCGCCGTGCAGAAAAACCAACTTGCCATACATATTGAGGAGCGCAGCGTGCGCAACCTTTTCAAAAAACGCATACTGCTTGAAAATATAGATCTCAGCATTGACCCCGGGGACATGGTGCTTGTGCTTGGCGGCTCGGGCGCTGGCAAAACGACCTTCTTCAACGCCGTGATGGGCTACGAAAAGGCCCGCGGCAAAATAGTTCATGACGGGCGCGATATATATAAGGAATACGCGCAGATGAAGTATGAAATAGGCTTCGTGCCGCAGCAGGATCTTCTGCGCGATGATGACACCGTGTATCATACCCTTGACAACGCAGCGCAGATGAAAATGCCCGCCGATACCGCAAACGACGCCCGTCAGGCGCGCATAGATCAGGTGCTTGAAATGCTGGGCCTTCAGCGGGAGCGCGATTCGCTCGTTAAAAAGCTGAGCGGTGGGCAGAAAAAGCGGCTTAACATAGCGGTGGAGTTCATTGCGGACCCAAGCCTTTTCTTCCTGGACGAGCCCGATTCAGGCCTTGACGGCATAATGGCGGCGGGACTTATGGAAAACCTGCGCGTTATAGCGGACGAAGGCAAAATAGTAATGGTCATAACCCATGCGCCGGACCGCGTTGCCCATCTGTTCGATAAGGTGATAGTGCTTGCCAAAAGCACAAAGACAAACAGCGGACATCTGGCTTTCTACGGCTCCATTGACGCGGCGAAGGAGTTCTTCGATGCCGATTCGCTGGAAGGCATTGTTAAGCGCATAAACCGCCCCGATGAAAACGGGGACGGATTATCCGATTTCTATATTGAAAAATATGAAAAGTATATAGGAGAGTCCATATGAGCAATACTCAGGTGTCCCGCATAACGCAGATAGGCATATATCTTGGCAAGCATTGGCGCTTGTTCATAAACGAGCGCGGCTGGAAGGTGCTTATATTCGGCGCGGTCATTTCCGCACTTGTATCAATAGTGCTTGGCAGCGGCATGTTCGTATACACGATGGATACGTTTTCCGGCGGGTTTGCGCTGATATCGGCCTGCATTTGGGTGGGCATATTCAATTCGATACAGAACATATGCAAGGAGCGCGCCATAATAAAGCGCGAACACCGCGCCGGGCTGCATATATCAAGCTATATCGCCTCCCACCTTATATTTCAGGCCGGCATATGCCTGCTGCAGGCGGCTATATTGCTCGGCATCAGCAGCGCATTTTTGACTTATCCCAGTTGCGCTCCGCTTTTCGGCGGTGTATGGCTTGAATACTTCATAACGTATTTCCTCTGCATCTATGCGGCGGACGTATTGGGCCTTGCAATATCGGCGATAGTAAAATCGCCCACAACGGCGATGACCGTTATGCCCTTTATACTTATAATTCAGATGATACTTTCCGGCATGCTGTTCCCCCTGCGCGGGCCTATGAGCTTTTTCGGCAACCTTACAATAAGCAAATGGGGACTTAACGCAACGGCCATTTCCGCGGATTACAACAACCTTGAAAATACTCAGAAAATTCAGCTGAGCTACACGCTCAAGGGCATTGTTAAGCAAAAGTCCCTGCCCATTACGGATGAGCAGGTGGACACGATGGTGGACGAAAACTATTCCACAGGCATTGTGGAGGACTATGTGCACGATTCCGGCAAGCTTTGGCGCAACTGGGGCATGCTGGCGCTGCATACGGCGGTATATGCCATAATAGCCGTTGCGGCATTGGAATTTGTGGACAGGGATAAACGATAGCAGCAATAACTTACAGGGAGATATAACTTATGCATAATGTACAATTCTGCCCGGGCTGTTTGCGGAATACGGAATTTGAAAACGGCGTATGCGCAAAGTGCGGCTTTGACATGAACGGCTATACCGTAATGCCGCACCATCTTGTGCCGGGCACGCTTGTGAAGCAGCGCTACAAAATAGGCCGCGTGCTTGGCGAAGGCGGCTTCGGCATAACCTATATAGGCATAGACACGGTGCTGAATTTGAAGGTAGCCATAAAGGAATTCTATATGTCCGGCTACGTCAATCGCAACCACGACGCATCGCCCAACGTATTTGCAACGCTTGGCACCCACAGGGACACATTTGAAAAGAACAGGGAAAAGTTTTTGAACGAAGCCCGCGTACTGGCGCAGTTTTACGGGGAAGCCGGCATAGTGGGCGTGCGCGATTTCTGCGAAGAAAACGGCACGGCATATATAATAATGGACTTTCTGAACGGCGTTGACCTGAAAACCTATCTTGAGCAAAAGGGCCGCCTTGCACCGGAGGAGGCCGTTAAGCTGCTTATGCCCGTTATGACGTCCTTGCAGCACGTTCATGCGGAGGGGATAATACACCGCGACATAAGCCCGGACAACATAATGGTAATGGAGGACGGCAGCACAAAGCTGCTGGACTTCGGCGCGGCAAGGGAAATTTCGCAAACGGATATAAAGAGCCTTTCCGTAATATTAAAGCCGGGCTATGCGCCGGAGGAGCAATACCGCAGCAAGGGCCGCCAGGGCCCGTGGACGGACGTATACGCGCTTGCAGCAACGCTTTATAAGTGCATAGTTGGCGCAACACCGGACGACGCCATGGAGCGCATGTATCGCGACAGGCTGCCTTCCCCCGCCGCTGCCGATGCGGCCTGCCCCATAGCCATAAGCAACGTTATAATAAAGGGCCTTGCCGTGCGGCAGGCGGACCGCTATCAGGACGTGGCATCATTCCTTGCCGATCTGAAAACGGCGATGGAAGATCCAGACAATGCGGAGCTTGCGCCGGACACGCGCGAGATCGCACCCGCGCAGGAACGCGGCGTAATTGCGGACGACCAAACCGTGCTTGCGGACACAACAACCATATATACGCCTAACGCCGCAAAGGAGCATAAAGCGCCCAAGCCAGCGGCGCAGCCGAGCGCGTCCGCCGCAAAAACAAAGCTGAAAACCGCCAAGCCCGAACCCGCCGAAAGCGCGGAAAAGCCCGCGGCTAAAAAGAAGCCCGAAGGCAAACCCGTTTCAAAGAAGCCTGCCAACAAAAAGGGCATTATAATAATCGCGGCCGTTGCGGCGGCAGTAATAATAGCCGCCGTGGCAATAGCGGCGTTTGGCAATGCGAACACAAATGTGTCCACCGGTATGATGTCCGCAAGCTTGGAGGAAACCGCCTCCCTGCGCACGTTCACGCTCAACGGCGTAACGCTTGAGCTGCCCGCGCCCGTGCAAGCGCTGCTTGACAAAGGCTGGGTGTTTGAGGATGCTCAGTACGATACAGCCACGATAGAAGCCGGCGGCAGCAAATCAAGCGTTATGCTCATGAACGAATACGGCAAGATAGAGCTGAGGCTTTCCAACACCACGCTTAACGAGCAACCCGCTTCCGCCTGCACCATAACGGCGGTTTCCACCGTTGAGCATATACTCAACGACAACTATCTTGGCGCAAACGGCAACGAGTTCAAAACCGCGAATGGCATAACCCTTGGCGCATCCTCCGCAGCGGACGTCAAAACAGCCTACCCCTCCGCCAAAAAGGATGGCAGCTACCTGGAGCTTGAAACGCCGTATGCGGACATCAGGTTCTATAATTATGATAATAACCCCGTTTCCGGAATATATATATGGCTGGACATGACAAAGGACTGCTGGGACGATACTTCTAATGTGTCCTCCGCCGTCCCCGCCGAATATGACGACGCGGAGTTCATCAACGCATATACCCTGTCGGACTTTGCCGTGGAATCGGACGAAATCACCGCAAAGCTTTCAATGACCGTGCAGGATATGCTGGACGCGGGCTGGACAATAGAGCGCCAGCCGGACTATATCCCCGCCAATTCATATGCCGAAATATATCTTCGCCTTGACGTGCGCACAACGGCTGTCGTTGAAGCGGTGAATTACACCCGCAACGCATTACTGCCGCAGTATGGCATAGTTCGCGCATCGTTCAACAACACCGGTATGTCCGGCAGTATCCGTGCGGACGGGCTGAAGCTGCTTTATAACGGCAATGTTTTGGCGCAGATGGACGAATCATATTCGGATGTTATAGCTGCGCTGAATGCCGCGGAGCTTGAGTATACCGAGGACGATAACACTATTACCGTTGCGCCATACGGCGATGAACGCCAAATAACTTTCCTTTTCAGTAAATCCGACAACGCGCTGTACAGCGTTTATGTTGCAAGGTACGTCGGCTCAATAAGCAGATTTTATTATGAACAGGAGAATGCAAACCAATGAAAACCGTAAAAATCATTGCCGCCCTGCTGGCGGCGCTGCTGCTGACAGGATGCAGCGTTAAATTAACCGTGGGTACGCAAGACGAGAACCAGCCTGCCGAAACCGCCAAGCAGGTTGTTACCGTTGAGGATATAGGCGCGCTTGTGAGCGAACTGCAAAACGGTCATGTTTGGATGGCATGCGCCGAAAGCGAGCTGTACAGCCTGCGCATAGACGGCAGCGGCCTTACCATAACCGCCTATGCAAAGCAGGACGGCAGCACAGAAAAGCAGACGCTCAGCGGCACGTTCGCAGCCGATGCGGACGGCGTGCATATAACCGACGGCAATGACAATACGGTGCTTGAGCTCACATGGCAGCTTATTGCGGAAGAGGGCGAAAACGCGCTGCAGCGGCTGGAGATGATTACAAAAACCGAGGGTGGCATACTGCCCAAGGACGTTACGCTTGAATTCTATTCAACGCAGGCGACCGACGAAGCCGGTGAAGAGGAAATGGCGGCAGCCTATCTTGAAAACCTGCAAACGCCGGACCCCGCGAAGGATGATTTGACCACACTGCTTGCGGGATACAGCGGGGATTCAATAGTTGATGCCTGCGTGATGCACGGCATCGATCCCTCGCTTAAAAACCGCGCCACCTATGCCGAAGCCTTCGGCATAGAGGATTACAAGGGAACATCTCAACAGAACCTTACCCTGCTCGAAAAAATGGGCGCAGACGTGGTGATAGGGCAAGACTAAAACGTTTACACAAAAAGATGCAGCCAAAACCGGGCTGTATCTTTTTTGTATTCGCTATAAAGAAGGCAGTCTTCCTTCCAATCGCACCTTCCGTCCCCACTATTAACAGCATAAGAAAAAAGCTCCCGAATTGGGAGCTTTTTGGTACCCGGTAGGGGAGTCGAACCCCTGTTCCCGCCGTGAGAGGGCGGTGTCCTAGGCCACTAGACGAACCGAGCACATAAATCTCACGGCAAGGGTTATTATACACAATGGTACATATTTGTGTCAACAGTTTTTTTGCCGAACATGCAAAAATATTCATGCGCGTCCGGCAATGGGCGGCTTACAGCGCGGCCTTCAGCTTTTCGGCCAAATCAAGCTGCTCCCACGGCATGGCGGGATCGCCAAAGTGGCCGTAGGACGCGGTGCGGCGGTATATGGGCCGGCGAAGGTCAAGCGCGCGTATTATGGCCTCCGGCCTAAGGTCAAAGCTGCGGCGCACGGCGGCAAGCAGCTTATCCTCGTCAACCGTACCGGTGCCGAACGTGTCTATCAATACGGATACCGGCTCCGCCACGCCTATCGCGTAGGCAAGCTGCAATTCGCAGCGCTTGGCAAGGCCCGCGGCAACTATATTCTTGGCAATGTAGCGCGCGGCATAGGCTGCGCTGCGGTCAACCTTGGTGGGGTCCTTGCCGCTGAAGGCTCCGCCGCCGTGGCGCGCAAAGCCGCCGTAGGTATCAACAATTATCTTGCGCCCGGTCAGGCCGCTGTCCCCGTGCGGACCGCCTATTACGAAGCGTCCGGTCGGGTTGACCAGAATGCGTGCGTCGCTTGCAAGCAGAGCCTTGGGGATAACGGGTTTTATAACCTCGCTATAAATGGCGTCCTTCAGCATGGCCTGCGTTGCATCCGCGCTGTGCTGCGTGGAAACGAGCACGGTGTCCACGCTCACGGGCGTGCCGTTTTCGTAAACAACGCTCACCTGCGCCTTGCCGTCCGGCTTTATAAAGTCTGCCCCGCCCCTGCGGTACGCCGCCAGCCTGCGGGTAAGCGCATGGGCCAGATATATGGGCAGGGGCATGTATTCTTCCGTTTCATCGGTGGCATAGCCGAACATCATGCCCTGATCCCCCGCGCCGGTGGTCATGTCCGCCTCCGTACCTTCCTTTGCCTCAAGCGATTTATCCACGCCCATGGCAATATCGCCCGACTGCTTATCCAGCGATACCAGCACCGCGCAGCTGTCGCCAGAAAAGCCGGTGGAATTATCCGTATAGCCTATTTCGTTCACCGTGGCGCGCACAAGGGACGCTATGTCCACCTGCGCCTTGGACGTTATTTCGCCCATCACCAGCACCAGGCCGGTGGTCGCCGCGCATTCGCACGCCACGCGGGAATACGGGTCAACGGCAAGATGCGCATCGAGCACGCTGTCGCTTAGAATATCGCAAACCTTATCGGGATGTCCCTCGGTCACCGATTCAGACGTAAAAAGCTTTTTCATAAAAAATGAACCTCCGTTTCATATTCACCATCAAGCATGGCTGTTCGCGGGATGCGCCCGTTTTGCTTTTCATGGCAAAATAAAACGCCCCGCGAAAAACGAGACGAAGATTCCATCGCTCATCTTTCGGCTAATGCCGCGGGAATTGGCACCTTGCGCGCACGCAGGTTGCCGGGTTTCACAGGGCCCGTCCCTCAACCACTCTTGATAAGGCATATATTCTTTTGTTAGGCATATGATAGCATCCCGCGCGCATTCCTGTCAAGCCCATAAAGTTGTGGCAAAAGCCTAATTTATGTGATATAATACAAATAATACAAATATCAACTTATATGGGGGAGCTATATGGATATAAATACCGTAAACGAAGAAATGTCCCTTGCGGAGGCTTTGCAGATGCGCGCGGATATAAAAACGCGGATATCGCAGCTCCGTTCCCGCCTGAACGACAATGCCAAGGTGCAGGAGGGTGAAACGCCCGCGGAGGATCCGCTCAGGCTTATTGAGCTGCTCAGCGCGGAATGCGAAGCATATGAAACGCTCATCCGCCGCATAAACCTGACCAACGCGGCAACCGTGTTTGAAGGGGAAACGCTTACCGCGCTGCTTGCCCGGCGGGACACGCTTTCGCTGGAGCTTAGCATAATGCGGGACTTTTTGCAGCAGGCCAGCCAACGCATAGACCGCTACTCCAAAACGGAGATAAAGATTCTTCCCACCGTGGACGTTACGGCGATGCAGAAAACGGTGGACGCAAAATCCAAGGAGCTTAGGCAGCTTGACGCGGCGATACAGAAGCTGAACTGGAACACAACGCTTATATAGGCGCAAATAATTTACAATAATCGGTTTTTCCGCCGCGCGGGGCGGGCGCTATCTCTGCCGGCTGAGAATGAGCCGGCGCTGATACATAGCGGGTCGGGGCGCAACGCTTACCCTTTACACAAACGCCCGTAATAGCGCACAATACACCCCGCACAAATGCACCCGGCATCACCGGGCGCCGACCGCGCGGCGGAAAGGGTGGGTATGGGGAAAAAAATGGTTAATTTTAGCCAAAAAATATTCCGGTTGTCCATTGACAACATCTGACAACTATGATAGTCTTATAATAAGGTTAGCTGAAGCTAACAAATAATTCAGGAGGTGTCACTATGTATTTGTTTCATAATGTTAAATTTGACTTTATGCAAGTGCGATATCGGTGCGGCTTCCAGTTGTGGCGAGGTCGTATTAAGAATGTTTCCTTGGGCGCGTAAGCCGGATTCTGATTGTCCGCTTATGCGCCTTTTTTGCATAATCAGCCCCCAATCAAAAAAGAGTGCTTTGATTATTCAAATTAGATAATCAGAAAGGAACATCTATGAAAAAAGTTATAAGTTTAGCATTAGCGGTCATTATGCTGATGATGATGTCCTCTACCGCTTTCGCAGCAAATGAAAGCCGTAATAGCCAAACATATATTGGTGAAATATCAAACGGGAACATCTTCTCAAAGAAAACCGCCAATATGCTCGTAACAATTTTAACGGACAATACGAGGCGGCTGATTGATATTTCAATCAAATACCTCAACCAACCGAATATTGTGTATCAATGGCGGATTCAGGATTATCCTGTGGCGAGATTCAAACCAGCAAGCAACTCATTTTGGAATGGGATAATAGAATACGCCGAACGTAATATTTCGAGTGCAACTCCCGTTACTTTCACCGATGTAACATACGAAAAGCCCATCGACGTTACAGCTATGCGCAGTTCGGCAGGTGCAGATCTTCTTCAAGACCTAAGGAGTTTTATTGGGCAGGATGAGTATTTTGACGTACTCAAAACATCAACACCACTTTATAGGAATGGCGTTGCGTTCCGTGTATATGAGTCTATGCAATTTCGCATTCTGTTGGATGGATATAAAGCGTGGTCTACTACCATTACCGTAGCAAGCTTAATCACCGGAGTTCTCGGACTTTTCATAACCGAAAGTTTGATTCTAACAATTTGCAATGTTTTTGGCCTTATAGTAAGTGCTGCCACTACGCTCTCTCCAGGCAAAATAAATAAATACATATGTCGAGCAATGATATACAGGTATGTTACCGCAAACGGCAGCAAGTACATCTATAACATAACAGACAAGTTTATCGATTATAAAGGGTATGAAGATGCCAATATCAACAGTACAGGAAGAGCATACGCTGATTCAGGTTCACAAACGATAAACTTTATTCAAGGACAAAGCTACTTTGGTTCATATACGGCTCAAGTAGACGATGCTTACCAAATGTATCTCAACATAGGGCAGCAGCCGTAGAATTGCTAGTTGGGGCAAAATATCATGAAAAAACGTAACCGTATTTCTTGGTTGGTTCCGGCAATGTTGTCTTTTGCAACCTCCATAATTGCCTTCATTTCGGCAAACGTTAACCGGAGTTTGGTTCTTATCGTTTCCGGTTTGCTGTTCTTGGCCGGCGGAATACGCAGCGTTTGCCGATACATAAAGGAAAAGAACCAGCAAGAGGAAGAATAGCATCCGCCGACCGCATGACAGAAAGGGTGGGTATGGGGAGAAAATCAGCCAAAAACCACGGGTTTTTATTGAAAAGCCCGTGGTTTTATGTTAAGCTTAAAGTATAAACGGACGGAAAACGTTTTAGCAGTGTTAACAAATAAATATGGAGGAGTGTTAATATGAAAAAATTTACAATTACCGTACTGATACTGATGCTATCCGCATTTATGGCCGTTCCCGCCCTTGCGGAAGGCGTGCGCGACGCCAACGCCGCATATAACGAGCTGCTTGCGGGGTTCAACGGCAAATATCCCGACGAATACGCGGGCGCATACGTTGATACCTCGGATGGCGATAAGCTGTGCGTACTGCTTACGGAGCGCCATGCGGACACCGCCGCAAAGCTTGGCGCGGCGCGGGACAAAATGCTTGCGCACATAAGCGCGGCCTACCGCGACGACGTAAAATTCAAAACGGCGAAGTATTCCTATAATGAGCTGCTTGCGGCGCACGATACCGCGTCCGCACTGCTGAAGGAGAAGGGCTACGGGCTTTCATACGTTGGAATAAACGATATGAACAATGCCGTGGATGTAGGCATAATCCCCGCCGACCATGCAGCCGCCGCAGCCTTTGTTCAAGCCGACGCCGCGCTCAGTGGGCTCCCCCTATGCGTTACGGCTGCCGAAAGGCTATCCCAATTGGGCGGCGAATCGCCCGCTGCCATGCCGCAGGCCGGAGGCGGCGCAATAATTCCGCTTGCGGCGGCATTGCTCATATGCGGCGCAATGCTCGGCGCGGCTGCATTGAAGCGGAAACGTTAAAGCGGAAACGTTAAATACGAAGAAATCGAAAGGAGGCATATGCCATGAAAAAACGTAACCGTATTTCTTGGTTGGTTCCGGCAATGTTGTCTTTTGCAACCGCCATGCTTGCTTTCATTTCAGGCGCTGTAAACCAAGCTCCTATTCTCTATCTTTCCGGGCTGCTAAGTTTTGCCGGCGGAATCCGCTGCGTTTGCTTGTATACAAAGCAGCACAGACAGCAAGATAAAGAATAGCATCCGCCGACCGCGCGGCGGAAAGGGTGGGTATGGGGAAAAATATGAACGAACGCAAAAGAACACATCTCAAAACATTATTCATCATATTGGCCGCGGCGCTGATTTTGGCGTTTGTGTACCTTGCCGTGCCAAAGGAGTGCGGCATAGAGCGCCGCGTTGACGCAACGCTTGTGCAAAACGGCAGCCCTGCCGAACGCAGGCAGACCGCGCTCACCATAAGCGGCACATATAAAAGCAGCCTTTTCGGCGGGGATTCGTTTGCGGGGAAGGTTGAAATAGACTGCCTGCCGGTAACGGCGGGGGAGCTGCTGAACGTTGCTTTCAGCGCGGAGGATAAGGGCTACGGCGCGCTGACGTACAGGAGCGGCGAAAGCCTTGAGTTCGTGGGCTACATGCGCATGAGCAAAACCGCTGATGAAGTAATAATCTGCCTGTTCGAGGACATGGGGGACGAGCGCAAGGGCTGGAGCGCGGACACGGGCGCGGTGATATCGTATCCCGATAATATAGAAAACATAGGCGATAAGCTGTATTGAATTTTCGCCATACAGTAAGCAGCACCTTCACGCCTGACGGTGCCGACTTTCCCTGCACAACATATTGTGCCGCGGGGCGCGGCATGGGCGCAAGAGCCGAGAATATCTGAATAAATTGCGCATTAAAAGCGTTTTTTGAGTTGACAAGCGCCTAAAGGTGTGGTACATTAACTAAGCAACCCCCGACTGGGGGGTTTATTTAGGTTCGGTATCGACCGAACAAACGGATTTTATTGGCCTTATCCCGCGTTGGGACAGGGCATAAATTGAGAGGAGCTAATAACCACTATGCGCGTAAAAGTCACCTTGGCCTGCACCGAATGCAAGCAGCGTAACTACAACACTTTTAAGAACAAGAAGAACGACCCCGACAGGATCGAGTTCTCCAAGTACTGCCGTTTCTGCCGCAAGCACACCATTCACAGGGAAGCTAAGTAAGCCCGAAAGGACAGGAGCATAAAAATGGCAAACGATGTAAAAACCGCCAAAAAGGAGAAGAAGCCCAACCTGTTCGCGCGTATCGGCCGTTATTTTAAGGACGTTGTGGGCGAACTGAAAAAGCTTACGTGGCCTACCGGCAAAGACCTTGCCAAGTACACCGCAACCGTGCTTGCGTTCATAGTGCTTTTCGCCGTTGTTATAGGCGTGCTTGATTTTCTGTTCGGTCAGGGCTTTACGCTTCTTGGTAGCCTGGCAGGCAAAAGCAGCGATGCTTCCGCCCTTGCGGACGCGCTGCTGGGCCTGATGTAATTTAGGGAGCAAGTATCATGGCCGAAGAAGCCAAGTGGTACGTTGCCCATACCTATTCGGGCTACGAGAACAAGGTCAAGGAGGACCTGGAGAAAACGGTTGAAAACCGCGGCCTTCAGGACATGATTTTAGAGATAAGCTACCCCACCGAAGAGGTAGTTGAAATGAAGGACGGCAAGCGCAAGGTGGTAACCCGCAAGATGCTGCCCGGCTACGTTATGATCAAGATGATCATGAACGACAAAACCTGGTACATTGTGCGCAACACCCGCGGCGTTACGGGCTTCGTAGGCCCGGGATCAAAGCCCGTGCCCCTTACCGATGAAGAAGTTACAAAGCTTGGCGTGGAGTATATCCCCATCGAGCTGGATCTTTCCGTTGGCGAGAGCGTGCGCGTGGTAAGCGGTCCGCTGGAAAACTTCATAGGTACGGTGGAAGCGCTGGATCCGGAACGGCAGAAGGTAAAGCTGACCGTATCCATATTCAACCGCGACACACCGGTGGAACTGGATTATATCCAGGTGCAGAAGCTCTGATAAAGGGCAAAATAAAAGCGCAGGGGCAACTCTGCGCCTAAGGCATGATTTATGCGCCTTCTTATAAGGGGAGGCTGTCATAAAGTGGGAGGCCTGTCT
>ERZ1027176.819-NODE-819-length-13545-cov-5.653595_pt1 | contig 13545 bp, 10 predicted proteins | sample MGYA00519248_ERZ1027176 | MGnify/ENA primary metagenome ERZ1027176 (study PRJEB26926, sample SAMN06164413) | human gut metagenome | biome: ENVO:00009003; feature: ENVO:2100002; material: ENVO:00002003 | host: Homo sapiens | place: USA | collected 2012 ...
TACACGCGTAAGATCGTCGGCAGCGTCAGATGTGTATAAGAGACAGTTGAAATACGGCCACCGCAGCCATAACCAACCGGTGCGTATGGTGGGTACGGAACGTTGCTTCATCACCTCACAGAATCATGGGTATGCCGTAGACAACAACACGCTGACAGAAGACTGGGAACCGCTTTTCATCAATATGAACGATGGTTCTAATGAAGGAATCCGCCACAAACGCAATCCCTGGTTCTCCGCACAGTTTCATCCCGAAGCTGCCAGCGGGCCGACGGATACGGAGTTTCTTTTTGATGACTTTGTGAAGTTGCTTTAGTAAGAGAATTTTATCAAGAATGATTGCGTTCATAATCTCTTGATAATCAGTATGTAAAAGACGGTATAATGAGTCCCATACTGAATGTCATTCAGTCCCAGAGTGAATACCTTTCAGTCCTATACTGAATGCCATTCAATTAGTGACTGATTGTGTAAGGTAAGAGAAAGATAAGGTTTTATTACTACTATTACATTTTTAATAAACAGATATGCAAATGAAAGAAAACAATATAAAGAAAGTCCTGCTGCTCGGTTCCGGCGCACTGAAAATCGGTGAGGCAGGAGAATTTGACTACTCCGGTTCGCAGGCGCTCAAGGCATTGAAGGAGGAAGGCATCTACACGGTTCTCATCAATCCGAACATTGCCACGGTACAGACCTCGGAAGGAGTTGCCGACCAGATTTACTTCCTGCCCGTCACTCCTTACTTCGTGGAGAAGGTGATAGAGAAGGAGCGCCCGGACGGCATCATGCTTGCTTTTGGCGGACAGACGGCACTGAACTGCGGTGTCTCCCTCTATAAAGACAAGATTTTCGAGAAGTACGGCGTGACGGTTCTCGGCACTCCCGTGCAGGCCATCATTGACACGGAGGACCGTGAAATCTTTGTGCAGAAACTGAATGAGATTGATGTGAAGACCATCAAGAGCGAAGCCGTGGAGAATGCGGCGGATGCCCGTCGCGCAGCCCGGGAACTGGGATACCCGGTCATTGTCCGTGCCGCATATGCGCTTGGCGGACTGGGTTCGGGCTTCTGCGACAATGAAGAAGAGCTGAATGTGCTGGTGGAGAAAGCCTTCTCCTTCTCCCCACAGGTGCTGGTGGAGAAATCGCTGAAGGGATGGAAGGAAGTGGAATACGAGGTGGTGCGCGACCGCTTCGACAACTGCATCACGGTCTGCAACATGGAGAACTTCGACCCCCTGGGCATCCATACAGGTGAGTCCATCGTTATTGCCCCGTCACAGACGTTGAGCAATACGGACTATCATAAATTGCGTGAACTTGCTATCCGCATTATCCGTCACATCGGCATTGTGGGAGAGTGTAACGTGCAGTATGCCTACGACCCGATGAGCGAGGACTACCGGGTAATCGAGGTAAATGCACGCTTGAGCCGTTCGTCTGCACTTGCCTCTAAAGCAACGGGTTATCCGTTGGCGTTTGTAGCGGCAAAACTCGGCTTGGGCTATGGCTTGTTCGACTTGAACAACTCTGTGACAAAGACTACAAGCGCTTTCTTCGAACCCGCCCTGGACTATGTGGTCTGCAAGATACCGCGTTGGGATTTGGGCAAGTTCCACGGGGTGGACAAAGAGCTGGGTTCGAGCATGAAGTCGGTAGGCGAGGTGATGGCTATCGGCCGTACTTTCGAGGAAGCCATCCAGAAGGGGCTTCGCATGATAGGCCAGGGCATGCACGGCTTCGTAGAGAACAAGGAACTGGTGATTGCCGATTTGGACAAGGCTCTGCGCGAACCTACCGACAAACGTATCTTTGTCATCTCCAAAGCCTTCCGTGCCGGGTATACGGTGGACCAGGTGCACGAATTGACCAAGATAGACCGTTGGTTCCTGGAGAAGTTGATGAACATCATGGATACCAGCAGGGAACTGCACTCTTTTATGGCTGATGGAGAGTTGCCAATGATTCCCGTGGACTTGTTGCGTAAAGCCAAAGTACAAGGCTTCTCTGATTTCCAGATAGCCCGTGCCCTCGGCTTGGAACAAGCAATGGACGGCGAAGAAGCCATCCTTGCCGTCCGCAATTTCCGCAAGAGTGCAGGCATTCTGCCCGTAGTGAAGCAGATAGATACCCTTGCCGCCGAATATCCCGCACAGACCAACTATCTCTACCTAACGTATAGCGGCACGGCAAATGATGTCCGTTACCTCGGCGACCACAAGTCCATCGTCGTATTGGGCTCCGGCGCCTACCGCATCGGTTCTTCCGTAGAGTTCGACTGGTGCGGCGTGCAGGCCCTGAACACCATCCGCCAGGAAGGCTACCGCAGTGTCATGATAAACTACAACCCCGAAACCGTGTCTACGGACTATGACATGTGCGACCGTCTTTACTTCGACGAGCTCACCTTCGAGCGCGTGATGGATATTCTCGAACTGGAGAATCCCCACGGGGTGATTGTCTCTACCGGTGGTCAGATACCGAATAACCTTGCCCTGCGCCTCGATGCGCAGAAGGTACCTATTCTCGGCACAAGCGCCAGGAGCATCGACAATGCCGAAGACCGTGACAAGTTCTCCGCCATGCTCGACCGCATTGGTGTAGACCAACCCGAATGGCGGGCGCTGACCTCCCTGGAGGACATCAACGCCTTTGTGGATAAGGTGGGCTTCCCGGTATTGGTCCGTCCTTCCTACGTATTGTCCGGCGCTGCGATGAACGTCTGTTCCAACCGGGAGGAGCTGGAACGCTTCCTGAAGCTGGCGGCGAATGTCAGCAAGAAACATCCCGTAGTGGTGAGCCAGTTCATTGAGCATGCCAAGGAGGTGGAGATGGATGCTGTGGCGCAAGATGGAGAGATTATCGCGTACGCCATCAGTGAGCATATCGAGTTTGCCGGAGTGCATTCCGGTGACGCCACTATCCAGTTCCCGCCACAAAAGTTGTATGTGGAGACGGTGCGCCGCATCAAGCGCATCAGCCGCGAGATTGCCCGTGAGCTGAACATCTCCGGTCCGTTCAATATCCAGTATCTGGCACGCGAGAACGACATCAAGGTGATTGAGTGCAACCTCCGTGCCAGCCGTTCGTTCCCGTTTGTCAGCAAGGTGCTGAAGATAAACCTTATTGAACTTGCCACGAAGGTGATGCTCGGCATTCCGGTACAGAAGCCGGACAAGAATCTGTTCGATTTGGATTACGTAGGCATCAAGGCGAGCCAGTTCTCCTTCAACCGTCTGCAGAAGGCCGACCCGGTACTGGGTGTGGATATGGCAAGCACGGGCGAGGTGGGTTGCATCGGCAGCGATACTTCCTGCGCCATTCTCAAGGCGATGCTCTCCGTGGGATATCGTATTCCAGAGAAAAATATCCTGCTTTCTACCGGTACTCCGAAGCAGAAAGTGGACATGCTTTCTGCCGCGCGTATGCTTCAGAAGAAGGGGTATAAGATATTTGCCACGGGTGGTTCCAGCAACTTCCTTACGGAGAACGGTGTGGAGAATACGCGCGTCTACTGGCCCAGCGAACCCGAACGCCAGCCACAGGCACTCGACATGCTGCACCGCAAGGAGATAGACATGGTTGTCAATATTCCGAAGAACCTCACCGCAGGCGAGTTGGATAACGGCTACAAGATACGCCGTGCCGCCATCGACCTCAATATTCCGTTGATAACGAATGCCCGTCTGGCAAGTGCGTTCATCAATGCATTCTGCACGATGACGCCGGATGATTTGGCTATCAAGTCGTGGGCGGAGTACAAATGATGATTTAATTTGCTATCTTTGCTGAAAACTAAGTTCGATGGAAACAATTTTGACCCAATACTATCAATCTCCTTATGGCGAGTTGCTCCTCGGCTCTTTCGGCGATAAACTCTGCCTATGCGACTGGATGCTGAACGAGAAACGTAGAGTAACCGTTGATAAGCGCATACGGCAGGCGCTGCATGCCGATTATGAGGAAGGCACTTCGGAAGTGATTGCAAGGGCAATCATTCAGTTGGATGAGTATTTTGCCTGTAAGCGGACCATATTCGATGTTCCACTGCTTGCAGTCGGAACAGAATTCCAGCGGACGGTGTGGCAGGAGTTGCAGAACATCCCTTACGGAAAAACAGTGTCCTACGGCGAGCTTTCACGAAAGCTGGGCAATCCGAAAGCCGTACGTGCGGTGGCGGCTGCCAATGGGGCAAATGCCCTCTCCATACTCATCCCCTGCCATCGTGTGGTGGGCAGCAACCATACGCTGATAGGCTATGCCGGTGGACTGGCAGCCAAACAAGGGATGCTGGCATTGGAAGCGGACTCTTGCGACGGACCGTCAGGCTCCCGTATAGGACAGCTGTTTTGAGGTCAGGTTTGTTTCTGGTATTCCGCCGGTGTCATCCCCGTCATACGTTTGAAGAACTTCGAGAAGAACGACGGATTGGGAAAGTTCAGTTCGTCTGATATTTGAAACACCAGTAGATTACTGTGTTTCAGCAATACTTTGGCTTCGAGGATAACTGCTTGATTAATCCATTGCATCACGGTTTGTCCGCTTGTTTCACGTATCACCGAACTCAGATAGTGCGGTGTCAGGCATAGCTTGTCGGCATAGAAGTTGACGTTGCGTTCGTGCTTGCTGTGTTGGTTCACCAAAGCGATGAAGCGGCGGAATAGCTCTTCCTGGCGTGAAAGGCGTGCCGGAGTTGACTTGCATGTGTGCTCGTGGATATACTTAAGGTTATAGAGAAGTGAGACAATCAAGTGCTGTACAGCTCCGCGGCGGTAGGGCAAACAATGTAGTATATTCCACAATAAAGAGAAGAAGCTGCTGATGTGTGCCCATTCCTCGTTGTTGCATGAAAGGCGGATTCCGTTTCGTGTATAAGCTTCCGAAAGAATGGAATTCTGTAGCACGGGCAGAAAATTGGTAGTGGGCATGATGACTTGGAATTCGTAGGCGGGACTGACTTCCGATATTTCTATCAGCGAATTGTCAGGGATGATAATAATATCGTGGGCTGTAGCTTCATATTCGATAAGATTGATGGAGATTCGGCCCTTACCTTGCATGATGCGTACAATCCTTCCTTCTTTGGCACGATAAGGTTGCTGGGTGCGGAATAGCCTGAATCCCATTGCTTGAAAACTGATGACCATTCCCAAATCGTCGTTTATAAATCTGTATTCGGAATGTTCTATAAAATCCGGATTGTTGCGGATGTCCTCGAATGCGACGCTTATCGGTTTGTTCTTTTCCATATCTTTCCCTTTATGAATAATGTATATTTCCACCGCAAAGATAATAAAGTGTTCCTATTATTTGTCTTTTTATACGAAATGTCGTACTATTAGAACATCTTTGCGCACAAATGGATTGTAAGGTTATAGGGTTATGCCTTTATCTTTGCATGTGTATAGAACAAAACCATGTAGAATAAACAAGAAACAGAATGGATATGAAACGAACCGTTTTCTTTTTTACCCTTTCTCTTGCCGTCATGCTGGCACATGCCCAGCTCACGTTGGAAGAGTGCCAGCGCCGGGCGCAAGACAATTATCCGTTGGTCAGGCAATACGGACTGATAGAAAAGGCACGCGGGTACGACCTCTCCAATGCCGGAAAAGGTTACTTGCCCCAGTTTTCCCTATCCGGCAAGGCCACGTACCAGAGTGACATCACCCGGCTACCGGTCGAAATCCCTAATCTCGACATCAAGACTGCTTCGAAAGACCAGTACCAGGTGATGCTCGAAGTGCAGCAGACCCTCTGGGATGGTGGGGATATACGTTCCAGAAAACGATTGACGCGTGCCGCCTCGGAAGTGGAACTGGAAAAACAGCATGTAGACATGTATGCCTTGACTGACCGGGTGAACCAGCTCTTTTTCGGCATCCTGCTGTTGGACGAACAGCTGAAACAGAACAGCCTCTTGCAAGAAGATTTAGGAAGAACCCACAAGCAGGTAGCCGACTATATAGCCAATGGCATCGCCACCCCGAGCGACCTGGATGCAGTCAGCGTAGAGCAACTGAACACCAGGCAGCACCGTGTGGAATTGGAGACCACCCGCCGTGCATACCTCAGCATGCTTGCTGCCTTTACGGGCAAGGATCTCTCTTCCGAAACGGTTTTATTGAAACCGGCTGCCGAAGAAAACATAGACCGGCAGATGAACAACCGTCCCGAACTTCGTTGGTACGATGCGCAGGGAGAGCAACTCCGCCAGCAGGAGGCAGCCTTGAACACCCGGTTGATGCCGCGTTTCGGCCTTTTTGTACAAGGGGCATACGGCAATCCGGGATTGAATATGCTGAAAGATGAATTCAACGCCTATTACATGGCGGGGGTGCGCATGTCCTGGAATTTCGGCAGTCTGTATACGTTGAAGAACGACCGCCGCAGGATAGACAATACCCGCCAACAGATAGAGACCGGCCGGGATGTGTTCCTTTTCAACATTCGCCTGCAGGCTACGCAGCAGGATGCGGGCATTGTATCCATGCGCCGCCAGATGGCGGATGATGACGAGATTATCCGTCTGCGTGGGAATATCCGCCGTGCAGCCGAGGCCAAGGTGCAGAACGGGACAATGACCGTGACCGATATGCTGCGGGAGATTACCAACGAAAGTATGGCACGACAGACCAAGGCATTGCATGAGGTGCAGTTGCTGATGAACATCTGGCAGCTGAAATATACGCTGAACAATTAATGACTATAATCCGTAATTTATAACTTGAAATAGTATGAAATCATTGAAATTATTTCCTTTTTTATTTCTCCTTGCCGCCTGTACCGGCGGTACTCCGAAATATGATGCGACGGGAACGTTCGAGGCTACCGAAGTTATCGTTTCTGCCGAGGCGTCCGGAAAACTGCTGAGTTTCGACATCGAGGAAGGCACGACACTGATAGACGGGCAGGAAGTAGGCATTATAGATACCGTCCAACTCTATCTGAAGAAACTCCAGTTGGAGGCCAGTGTCAAGTCCGTGGAAGGCCAGCGGCCTGATATCCTGAAACAAGTAGCCGCCACTCAGGAACAGATTGTGCAGGCTCGACGCGAACGCGACCGTGTGTCCAATCTGCTCCGTGTGGGTGCCGCCAACCAGAAGCAACTGGATGATGCCGAGTCCCTTCTCGAAGTCCTCCGCAAGCAGCTCGACGCACAGAACTCCACCCTGCGCAACAGTGACCGGAGCCTGACGTGGCAAAGTTCCTCTGTCGGCATCCAGGTGGCGCAGATAGAAGACCAGTTGCGCAAATGCCACATCACCTCTCCGCTGACGGGAACCGTCCTTGCCCAATATGCCGAAGCCGGAGAACTGGCTGCTCCCGGCACCCCTCTTTTCAAAGTGGCGGATATGGAGCAGATTTACCTCCGTGCCTACATCACCTCCGAGCAGCTTGCCGAAATCAAGCTGGGGCAGCAAGTGAAGGTTTATGCGGATTATGGAAAGGAAGTGCGGAAAGAATACCCCGGCATCGTCACCTGGATTTCCGATACGTCCGAATTCACTCCAAAAACTATCCTGACGAAAGACGAGCGCGCCAATCTGGTCTATGCTGTAAAGATTGCCGTGAAGAATGACGGGATGCTGAAAATAGGAATGTATGGAGGCTGTAACTTTAACTAATATCTCCAAACGTTACGGCGGCGTGGAAGCCCTGCGGGGTGTCTCTCTGTCAGTGGCTCTCGGTGAGCTTTTCGGCATCATCGGGCCGGACGGTGCGGGCAAGACATCGCTTTTCCGCATCCTCACCACTTTGCTGCTTGCCGACGGAGGCTCGGCTTCGGTCTGCGGTCTGGATGTGGTGAAGGACTACAAAGCCATCCGCAGGCGGGTGGGGTATATGCCCGGACGCTTCTCCCTCTATCCGGACTTGACGGTGGAGGAGAATCTCAATTTCTTCGCCACCGTCTTCCACACCACCATCGAGGAGAATTATGATTTGGTGCGCGACATTTACCGGCAGATAGAACCTTTCCGCAAGCGCCGCGCCGGAGCGTTGTCCGGCGGCATGAAGCAGAAACTCGCCCTTAGCTGTGCCCTTATCCATAAACCGGATGTCCTCTTTCTGGACGAACCCACTACGGGCGTCGACCCCGTGTCCCGCAAGGAATTCTGGGGAATGCTTCGCCGACTGAAGGAGCAGGGTATCACCATCATTGCTTCCACCCCCATCATCGACGAAGCGCGCCAATGCGACCGCATCGCCTTCATCAACGAAGGAGAGATAAAAGGCATCGATACCCCCGACCGTATCCTGACACGCTTTGCGGGCATCCTCTGCCCTCCGGGCTTGCAGCACGAACGGGTGGAAAACCACGAAAACAATGTGATTGAACTGGAAGGGCTGACCAAGCGTTTCGGTAACTTCACCGCCGTAGACCACATCTCCTTCCAAGTCCATCGGGGCGAGATTTTCGGTTTCCTGGGAGCCAACGGGGCAGGCAAGACCACCGCCATGCGCATGCTTACGGGACTTAGCCGCCCCACCGGCGGCAAGGCATGTGTGGCAGGTTTCGATGTGGCTTCCCAACCCGAAGAAGTGAAGAAGAACATCGGCTACATGAGCCAGAAATTTTCCCTTTACGAAGACCTCAAGGTGTGGGAGAATATCCGCCTCTTTGCCGGTATCTACGGCATCCCCGAAGCGGAGATTGCCCCCAAGACGGATGAGCTGCTCCTCCACCTCGGGCTGGAAAAGGAACGGGATACACTGGTGAAAAGCCTTCCGCTGGGCTGGAAGCAGAAGCTGGCCTTCTCCGTCTCCATCTTCCACCGTCCCAAGATTGTCTTTCTGGATGAGCCTACGGGTGGGGTGGACCCTGCCACGCGCCGCCAGTTCTGGGAACTGATTTACCAGGCTGCCGACGAGGGCATCACCGTCTTTGTCACCACCCACTTTATGGACGAGGCAGAGTATTGCGACCGCATTTCCATCATGGTAGACGGCGTCATCCGTGCACTCGACACTCCCGGGGAGTTGAAACGGCAGTTCAATGCCACTACGATGGACGATGTATTCCAGCAACTGGCTCGCCAAGCCGTGCGAACCGCCGACTGAAAATCCGTGAAATCCGCGTTATCCGAGCCTAAATATAAATATAGACAATGAAACAATTCATATCTTTCATCCGAAAAGAGTTCTTCCATATCTTCCGCGACCGGCGCACGATGCTGATTCTGCTGGGCATGCCCATCGTGCAGATAATCCTTTTCGGTTTTGCCATCACCACCGAGGTGAAGAACGTGCGTGTGGCGGTGCTCGACCCGTCGAATGACGTAGTTACCCGCCGTATCATCGACCGCATGGATGCAAGCGAATACTTCACCGTCATCTGCCGCCTGCATTCTCCCGCCGATATGGAGGCTTCTTTCGGAAGAGGGGAGATTGACATGGCGCTTGTTTTCAGCGAGCGTTTCTCGGACAAGCTTTATACCGGCGAGGCGCGCGTGCAGCTTGTCTCCGACGCCACAGACCCCAATATGGCGACTATGCAGGCAGGCTATGCCGCAAACATCATTTCCTCTGCCGGGCAGGAGATGCTTCCGCCGGGAGTGCATGCCGCTGCCATCGTACCCCAGCTCAAGCTGCTGTACAATCCGCAGATGAAGAGTGCCTACAACTTCGTGCCGGGTGTCATGGGGCTTATTCTGATGCTGATTTGCGCCATGATGACCTCCATCTCCATTGTGCGCGAGAAGGAGACGGGGACGATGGAGGTCCTGCTGGTTTCTCCCGTCAAACCGCTTTTCATCATTCTGGCAAAGGCGGTGCCCTATTTTGTGCTGTCGTTTGTCAACTTGACCACCATTCTTCTGCTTTCGGTCTATGTGCTCGATGTTCCCGTGGCGGGCAGCTTGTTCTGGCTGGTGGTGGTGTCGCTGCTATTCATCTTTGTCTCCCTGGCGCTGGGGCTGCTGATTTCCACGGTCACCCGGACGCAGGTTGCCGCTATGCTGGTGTCCGGACTGATGCTGATGATGCCCACCATGTTGCTTTCGGGCATGATATTCCCCATTGAGAGTATGCCCGTTATCTTGCAGGCCATTTCAGCTGTGCTTCCTGCACGCTGGTATATCCAGGCGGTGCGTAAGCTGATGATTGAGGGAGTGGATGTTTCGCTTGTGCTGATGGAGGTCGGCATACTTGCCACGATGGCGGTATTGCTGATAACGGTGAGTTTCAAGAAATTCAAGCATCGGCTTGAGTAAAGAGCGGATATGAATTTTATATTAATTATTCAGGCAGAAGAACATAAGGACAAAAGGATACGGGAAATCTGTTCTTTTGTTCTTATGTCTAAAATCTTTAAAATATCGTCTTATGATAAAGTTTCTCATTGAAAAGGAATTCAAGCAGTTGTTCCGCAACTCCTTCCTGCCCAAGCTGATTTTCATTTTCCCGTGCATGATTATGATACTGATGCCCTGGGCCGCCAATCTGGAGATAAAGAACATCAATCTGAATATAGTGGACAATGACCACAGCGTCTTGTCCCGCCGTCTGGTAGATAAAATCGGCGTATCCACTTATTTCCGCCTGACAGCGCTTTCCGATACATACGATGAGGCTTTGCTCGCCATTGAAGCCGGTTCGGCGGATGTCGTGCTGGAGATTCCCCGCGATTTCGAAAAGGATTGGGTGAAGGGAGAGGCGCCCCGTCTGCTGGTGGCGGCCAATGCCGTGAACGGTACGAAGGGCAGTCTGGGAGGTTCCTACTTGTCTTCCATCATCAGTGACTATACCCGTGAACTGGGTTCGGAGTCGTCTTCGCAAGGGCTTGCCGGGAAGTCGCTTCCCCGGGTGGATATCGCTACACAAAACCTTTACAATCCCACTCTGAACTATAAGCTTTTCATGGTTCCCGCCCTTATGGTGATGCTGCTGACCATGATTTGCGGTTTTCTCCCCGCCCTCAATGTGGTGGGCGAGAAGGAGGCGGGCACCATCGAGCAGATAAATGTCACTCCCGTCCGCAAGTTCACCTTCATTGCCGCCAAGCTGATACCTTACTGGCTGATAGGCCTGGTGGTGCTCACCATCTGTTTCGTGCTGGCATGGCTGCTTTACGGCATTCTGCCGGCGGGGCATTTCCTCACTATCTATGGCATGGCTCTGGTGTTTCTGCCGGTGGTGTCGGGGTTCGGGCTGGTCATATCCAATCATTCGGCAACGTTGCAGCAGGCCATGTTCGTCATGTGGTTCTTCATGCTTATCCTTATCCTGATGAGCGGTCTTTTCACTCCCATCCACAGTATGCCCGAATGGGCGCAATGGATTACCCGCATCAATCCGCTGCGCTATTTTGTGGAGGTGATGCGTACCATCTATCTCCGTGGCGGCGGATTTGCCGAACTGTTTCCGCAGTTGGGAGCCTTGTTGGTCTTTGCATTGGTCTTCAATCTGTGGGCGGTAAAAAGTTATAGGAAAAGCAGTTAACTGATTTTTCTATATTAGCATCCCATTTGGCTTTTTTTCTTGAAGAAAGGCTACACCATTTGCCTTGGATAGCTACACCCTTTTGTGTTTAAGGCTACACCATGAGGAGGAAAAGGTGTAGCCCTTTTATTATGGATAATGAAAGCTGTTTTTTGTGTGGAAAGGGGGCTAGTAGTGATATATATCTAATAGCTGTTATACTTGTTAATTAATTGATAGAGTTTATATGATATTTATCAGTTCCCTTATTGGAAAAAACTCTTATCTTTGCGCGCAAATTAATAAATATCTTATACCAAAATGAATACACAGACTACTTATCTTGCCTCGAAACCGCATTATGAGATTCTTGACGGACTTCGTGGCGTGGCGGCTGTCATGGTTATTGTCTTCCATCTTTTTGAAGCACATGCAGGCGGCAGCCATCTTACTCAAATTATCAATCATGGTTATCTGGCAGTGGATTTTTTCTTCATGCTCTCCGGTTTTGTTATCGGTTATGCTTATGATGACCGTTGGAACCGGATGACCGTAGGTACTTTCTTCAAACGCCGTATCATCCGCCTGCATCCTATGGTGATTATGGGAAGCATTGTGGGCGCTGCCTTTTTCTATTTTCAGGAGTCGCCTTGTTTTCCGCCTATCGAGAATACGTCCGTTGGAACCATGCTGCTGGTAATGTTACTGGGCTGTACCTTACTTCCTCTTCCGCTGAAGTTCGACATTCGCGGCTGGACGGAAATGCATCCGTTGAATGGCCCGGCATGGTCGCTCTATTATGAATATATCGGTAATATCTTGTATGCGTTGTTTGTACGCAAGTTCAATAAGGTGGCCCTGTCGGTGCTGGTATTTGTGGCAGGGTGTTTTACGGTATACCGTTGTCTGACTGCTCCTGCCGGCGATATTGTGGGTGGTTGGGCCTTGAACTGGGAACAGCAGTATGTGGGCATGGTCCGGCTGATGTATCCGTTTTTCGGCGGATTGCTTCTGTCACGCCTCGGCTGGCTGATACGGCTTGAAAAGCGTGCTTTCTGGTGGTGCAGCCTGCTGATTGTGGTGGTTCTTTCCATTCCCCGTATCGGAGGTGAGGATGGTTACTGGATGAACGGGCTTTACGAGGCTTTCTGTATTATCTGCATCTTCCCGGTCATTGTTTCAATGGGAGCGGGCGGCAAGGTGACCGGTAAGCGCTCTACTGCCGTATGCAAGTTCCTGGGAGACATTTCCTATCCGATTTATATCACCCATTATCCACTGGTATATACTTATACGGCTTGGGTATGCAACAATAACGCTACAATGGCAGAAGGTATCCCTTATATGATACTTACTTTCGTGGGAGCCGTTGTCCTTGCTTATGCTTGTTTGAAACTCTATGATGAACCGGTGCGCAGGTGGCTTACAGACCGTTTCCTGAAAGGGAAAAAGAAATAATTCCTATAGATATGGATATAAAAAATCTCCCGTTGCATTATCTTGTGCAGCGGGAGATTTTCTTTAATGACCGGGCGTTATTTTACGTCAATGAATTTCTTGGCCTTTTCTTTTTCTGCTTCCGTAAATTTAGGCAATGTAATGTTCAACACGCCGTTTTCTACATGGGCACCAATCTTTTCCTTATCGACATCGTCCGGAAGAATCATGGTTTGCTGGAACTTGGTGTATGAGAATTCGCGGCGCAAGTAGCGGCCTTCCTTCTTTTCGTCCTTGTTGTTCTCTTCCTTACTTTCAGTTTTCTTTTCCATGCTGATGACCAGATTGTTTTCTTCATCGATGTGAACGTTGAAGTCTTCTTTTGTCATACCGGGAGCAGCCAATTCAACTTTGTACTCTTTTTCTGTTTCGAATACGTTGATGGCAGGGGCGGTGGCATTTGCTTTTACCATCCAATCATTGTCAAAGAAATCATTAAAAATACTCGGTAACCAATTTTGGTTTCTTCTTACAGGCATCATAGTTATAGTCTCCTATTGTTTAAGTTAAACATGCTATTTAGTTTTGAACTCCGGTTCTTTGTCTTCGGGTGTCTGCCTTTTGGGTTTTTCACCGTCCGTTTCTTGAACCGTCGTTCGCTAATAATATTGCAAACCTTATGCC
>ERZ1027176.820-NODE-820-length-13529-cov-4.839172_pt1 | contig 13529 bp, 14 predicted proteins | sample MGYA00519248_ERZ1027176 | MGnify/ENA primary metagenome ERZ1027176 (study PRJEB26926, sample SAMN06164413) | human gut metagenome | biome: ENVO:00009003; feature: ENVO:2100002; material: ENVO:00002003 | host: Homo sapiens | place: USA | collected 2012 ...
ACACGCGTAAGATCGTCGGCAGCGTCAGATGTGTATAAGAGACAGCCTGAAGCTGAGCGCCCAAGTCGGCGCCGTCGTTCACGTTGTCGATGCTGATAGGCATGCTGACGATCTCCCGATTGAAGTTGATAATCAGGGATCGGGCACCTTTGGTGATGTCGGAAAGCCCGTCTGAGGCCGAGAAGTTGGCGCCATTACCATCCAATCCGGCCGCGGGATTGAGTTGATTGAAGAGTTTCCCGTAGTCTATGTCCCAATAGGTGCTGCCATCCACCGTCTGCACGGGTTTGAGAACCATTCCGGGATTTTGCAAGAAATTTTTGGAGTTGGCTCGAAATTCTCGGATGGCAGCCGCTCTTTGGGATGAGGTCGGAGTAAATCCGGCTTTGGGGTAAGGAACGCCCCCTATCATCTCTGCGGAACCAGCGCGCTGAGCCGCCAGCGACGAGATAATGTAGGAGCTGTCCCGTGTTACCAAATCCCGGAACGCCGAGCGCTGGCGGGCCGCATACAGACTGTCAGAATTTATCACGGGGTACTTGTTGCCCTGAGCGTCATAGTAAAACCGATCCCCGAATGAAAATGCCTTTCTGACAGCGCCTCCAGCTCCCGGAACCCACTTTTCGTCTACATTAAACTTGTCGGCATGCCCAAAGGGGACCGATCGCCCAACCCAACCCAAGAAGGACATGATACCGCCGAATATTTTGGTGAGACCCGAAATAGCGCTTTCTACATCGGCCATCATTGTTCCTATCTTCTCTGGGGAGATAAAATCCGCCAACTTGGGAATGTATTGGTTGGCAACTATGGCCAGCTTGTCGTAGAAAATTCCCAACGACTGGGATATTTTGGGCCAAAACTCCGCATTATCCTGCACTATCTTGATGAATGCGTTCTCCTTATACAGTTGAGCCATACCTCGCGCCTTCATGAACGGATTCGATTCGATCATGCGGTCGAACTCGTTCAGGACGTTCAGCAACTCGGATTTGTCTTTCAGATAGGAGAAAACATTCCCTGATACGTTCTTTCGCGCCATCGACTGCTGGGCGATCTTGCCGATGATAGGCGCGGCCTGAATAAGCTCCCGAAGGTCTCGCGCAGAGGGCGTAGGCTGTCCCAACAACTGCTGGAGGTTGATGTTGACGCGCTCGAAGGGAACGCCGCCCACATGGGCTATTTTGCCTGCCTGCATGGCTATGCGGGTGGCCTCTTCCCGACTTAACGTTCGATTTCCTACGTTCAAGCCGGTAAACATGTTCATGGAGTTGAGCAGACCCGTGCGGCTAAATCCATATTCCGCCGCTAAGCGACCCGCTTCCTGAAAGGATTTTTCATAGGCCGCCCCCAACCCTTTACGGGCCATTTCGAACTGCATGGCACTCGATCCGGCTTCGATCAGATTCTGGTTGTTGAGCAGATTATTACCAAAACGCAACGCCGATCCGCGCAGGAGAATATTCATACCCTTCACTGCAATAGCGGCACCCCCTATCAGGGTGAGGTAGGGAGCAATGGCGCCAAGAGGTTTTATGGCTCCGGCCGCTATTCTTCCGACAGATGCGATGACTGACCCGAAGTTGGAAAGATTGCGAAGTGCGCCCGGCAGACTGGTTAAATTGCCCAAGAAGGCGCGCTTAAAAACATCCGACCGATGATACAACCGGTTAACATTGCTCAGAAAACCTTCGTTGGACATCCCCGGCGTCTGGGCAAAGCGACGGGATAATGCCTGATAGTAGGCTCGCTGAGCCGGTGGGATATTCGAGTAGCTTCCGCCACCTGAGCCGGTCATACTCCCGCCGCGGGCGCCGCCGGGTCCTCTTTCGAGGTCTCGGATGCGCCGCTCGGCTTTCGAGAGCTGAGAATCGTCTACGTTGATGTTGAGCTTTATTTGATAGGTCTGCCCGTCCATATCATTTCTTGGCTTTGAATGGCGCGTAGATGATGTTGTCGATCACCCACATGGCCATGTCGGAATATTTGTCGATGTCCGCGGCCGACAACCGGGTTTCGAGAGTGGTTATCGGTTCGTGAAACACATACGAAATAAAGGCTTTTTTCAGCAGGAAGGGGTCGTTCCTGCCGTACTCCTTTATTCGTTCGTGGAGGCTGGGTTCTCGGCGGTTCCGAGAAGCCCCATCACCACACCCCAGCGCGATAAAAAACGCTCGATGTCCTTTTGAACCGGATCGGAGCCGTAAAGGTCGATGCAGGCCATAACGTCGTTCACGATGGCCTTGCGCTGTTTGTCGTCTACGATCATCATTTCGCAGAACTTGGTGGCGATAGGCGCCAGTTGCTCAAGATCGCCGGATGCGCCGTGCATCAGCAGCTGGGTGGCAAAATTGGTGTGCGCCGCGGAGGTTCGGGAGAGCATACCTACTTCTACATCTTCCTCAACCTCCTGCTCGATCACCTGAGCCTTAGGGGCTACGCTTCGCTTGAAATACCGCAAGCGGACGGTATAATTCTGAATAATTGTTTGTCCGGACATAATTTTGAGTAAAAATAGCAGGGGCGATTCTCACCGCCCCTGCCGGGTTAAAGCGGTAAAACTGAACGGGTAATACCTATTCCCTGAATTGCGAGGGAAGTGTTGATTTCAGGGCTGTTTCGGTCCACCGAAAAGTCGTCGGACGAAATAGCGCAGGAATCCAGAGAGTAGATGATCGTGCGGGGGACGATCAGGCCGGTCATTTCGAGGGTCCAGCCGATGGAGAAGTTCCCCAAGTCGGTGAGCGATGAAATGAAGCCGGTAGTTATCGACGCATTGATGGCGTCGAGGATGGTCTCGTACTCACCGGTCTGGAGGGACATATTGCCCGTAAATCGTTTGTTGATTACTTTCTTGGCAATAGGTTCCAACCGGCCGATGGCGAAGATTTCCTGAACGTCCTGCGTCCGGGAGATGGAGAGCTGGACACCGGTTACGATGTCGAACATCTGGCCGCGATGGGTGATGTTCATTTTAGCTTCCGCGCTGGAGATGATATAGGGTTCGTACATAGTCGTTGATTTTTACGAAAGTGCTGATACGTACAGAACACCTACCTTCACCCAGTCTACGTTGGGCGACGGCAGAATTTCGATGGACACCAGAATCGTTCGCGTGGACACGAAATTGTTGTCCTGAGCGGCCACCGTCACGCGAATGCCGGAGCACTGGCGCTGACTGATGCGGGGCTGGCAGTAGAGATTGTAGAAGTTGTTCTCGATCTGCGTGGCGTAGGTCCTGCTCAGATCGCCTTTGGCGTCAACAGGGGCCTGCGTGTTCAGAATCTGCGAGAAGAACTCCTGCGCATCGTCGCACACGGCGTTCCCAAGCCGAACGAACTCCAGCCGCGACAACGCCTTCGTCGGGTCGTTGCAGGTGGCGCCGTCGTTGTAGAAGATGCCGGTGGGATAGGGCCGGTGAAAGAGATACTGACCTTTGCCCAGCGCGTCGATGATTGAGGGGTCTACCTCCGTCACGCTTACGACGGTTTCGGGGTCGTTGAAGAACGCCTTCTGCGCCACGGCCGCGCGTTCGTGCGAGCCGATGGATTCAGCGACCGAGATAGCCGACAGAATACCGATGGCTTCTCCCACATCCTTGATGGGGGTGTAGGCCGTGATGTTGCCTTGATCGTCCACCGTAGTGTTGTAGAGCGTGGTGGTAGGCATGTACGCTACCGACGGCGTCGCGTAGGTGGAGAGGTCGGTGATGTTGGAGGCCGAATTTGCCTGCGCCCCATCGACGTTGGACGTATAAACGTTCACGAAGCGGATGCCCTCGGCGAACATTGCATTCTGAATGGTCTCGATGGCCTTTACAACGGTCGGAGTGGTCGTGGGGACCCACCCTGAGGCATCGTCGTTGGCCTGCGAGCACCAGCCGATAATGCGGGGGCGGTTGTCGTAGTTGGCCTCCAGCGTCAAGCGGATTTGGCGCTTGATGTTCGCCGCATTGGTCGTAACGAAATCACCCTTTTCGCCGGTCGCCAAGATCAGCCACAGATAGGTTCCGCTTCCGGCTTTGGCGTAGAACTGCGTCACCATTCCCAACAGGTGGGGATCGTTGTTGAGCAGTTTGGCGTCAGGAGCGTCGGATGCGGCCCAAGCGGTGTAGGAATCCAGACTCGTGATAAGTGTGGGTTTCCCGCTCTCCGATCCGGACGAGACTTTGATACCGTACACCAGCGCCGCATTGCCCACGGAGGGCTGGCGCCGGCTGAGTGTGGTATCTTTCAGCTCGATGTTAATTCCAGTTTGAGCCATGTTAATGGTAATTTATGCTTATTGAGCGGATTCTTCTTCCTTCTGCGGATCGTCGTCGGCAGCGCTTTCCGGTTCCGGTTCCGGTTCCGGATGGGGCGCCGGCGCAGGCTGGGGATCGGGTGCGGCAGATGCCTTCCCTTTCTTTCGATCCGGCGCCTTCTTGGCCGCAAGAGCGGCGGCGGCGGCGGCGAGGTCCATAGGCTGGGGCGTTTCCTTCGTCTGAACCGGTTCGGGCACCTTGCTCTCTACTGTAACCATCAGGGCGTTCAGCTCCTCTTCATTGGTGGGGCACGTCGCTTTGGTGATGGTTGCGTAGCGCACGATCCGGCGGAGCTTCATGAAGTCCCGGCATCGGGTCACGGCCGACTGTTCGTCGCGGTAGGTGTTGGCGTCGCTGGTCACGTAGATCGTGCCGTACGCCATAGCCGCGGCCATAAGGTTGATGAAATACTGCTCAGAATAAACGGGTTTCGTGGACATAATTTTGTGATTTTAAAGTTGTTGGTTATCCCCACTGCCGGGGGGGGCAGTGGGGAGTTGATTTTAGCCTTAGGCCTGCTTTCCGGGGGCGATCACGCCGATGCCAAGTCCGCCCTTACGTGCGGCGCCGGCACCCAGACGCATATCCATCGACATGCGCCAGCCGTAGTTCGACGGGTCGGTGACCATATGGACGTTGGTCCGTCCGATGGCGATGATGGCCTCCGAGGGGATGAACGCCAGTGCCGATCCGTACGCCGTAGCCGGGATGACAGGCGGCGTGTAGGCGGGAATGGCGCCCGTTTCGTCGGTGATCTTGCCGTCCAGATACAGTTCCGGGTCGATGATCTTGTTGGCGGCGCTGTCATACAGCGTCGTGATCGAACGAGGACGGAATGCGAAGCCTGCGTACTCTCCGAACATCGGGCGCATGCTTCCGGCGTTCTTGGTCAGCAGGTTCGTGAGCGTGGCGTTCGACTGGAGCTGTTCGTGCATGACGGCCGGCATCACCATTTCGGCGGCGAAGGTCTCCATGACGTAGTTCTGGTTGACGAACGCCGTCTGCATGGCGAGGAAGTCGGCCGGGGCGATCTCTTTCAGCGTTCCGGTTGCCGTCGGGTTAGCCGGGAAGGCGTTAGTTGCCGAGTACGTTTTCTCGCCCGTGGTCAGGCGCGTAACGCTGGCGTCCTCCGACAGCTTCTGGATGATGTAGTTGTGGGCCTTCGACGACAGCCAGCGCAGGGCCTCCGAAGTGCCGAGTGCCACATCGTCGTACGCCAGCAGATCGGTGTTGGCCTGCTGCCAAACGATGTTTTCGAGGGCGAAGAGGTGCATGATGATGCCCACGGGATCGTCGTCGTAGAGCGACGGAGACACGTTGACCGGGGCACGCTTGCCGAAGTATACCTTCGGCTTGATGGCCGAGCTGATCCAGATGATGCCGGCCACATCCTCGGCGCTGAGACGCGAAATGCGGTCTGCCCACGAATCGTCCGGGAAGAGTTCACGGAAGATCATCGTGGACCACTCGATTTTGGCCAAGTCGGGCGTCGTTTCGATGAAGTTCATCGAGTTGAGACCCGATGCGAACTGTTCGAGACGGTTCAGGGCCTCGTCAGCCGTACCGGTGGGACGGCCGTCGATGTCGAAGTTCATGCCCCCGACAGCGGCGCGGAAGCCGCGGTCTTTGGCGGCGAAATAGGCGAACTCGCGCAGGAGGTTCATGCGCGAATCCTGAGCGGCTTCGTTAGGGTTCATTTTCCCTACTGCCGCCGAGAATCGCACGGCTTCGGAGAATCGGTCTTTGCCGGCGTTGTCACGAAGATACTCGTGGATGGTTTTTCTTTCCATAGCGGAACTGAATTGAACGTTGGTTTTACTTGATTTTTCAACCGTATCCTCCACATTCAGGATGCGGGCGGCAGGTTTGGATTGCTCGGTTGTCGATGATGCGAAATTCTCGCCGCGCTCTTCGCGGCCGTCGTCATCGTCATCATCCTCTTCTTTCTTTTCGGCGTCGCGCACTTCCTCGGCGGCCTTGCGGTCCTCTTCGGCCATGTCGCTGTCCGCTTTTGCGGCTTCGGCTCCCCGAATGCCGATCAGGCGCAGGAACTCGTTAAACGCTCTGAGGGCGCCTTCGCGCGATCCTTCGAATTTCTCGGTTTCGGAAACCGTACCGGCGTCAGCCGCTTCCGCAGGCTGGGCCGCGGCCGCGAACTGCTCCTGAGCCTGCTCCTGCGGGGCTTCCGAACCCTTCGCTTCGGCAGTTTTCTCCACCTCGGCGGTCTGGTTCTCTTCTTTCATCTTGTTGAGATATTTGGTTAATGATTCGGTGTAGCCGGAGGTCAGGGATTCCAGCTCTTCGGCCTCCACAGCGCAGAATCCTACGCGCAGTGCCGGTTCGGCGCCCTCCACCTCGTCCACAGCGTTGGCATTCGAGGGAAGAGATAGGAGGGATATTTCGTACACATCGAAGCGCGTGGCGTACTTGATGCCGTCGCGCAGTGTGTAGTATATTTTGCCGGAGAGAGAGACGGCCCGGAGCGTACCGGCAAGGTACTGATCGCGCCGCTGCCGGGATTGCTCCGTCACTCCGTCAAATCGCAATTCTCCATACCAATCCCCGTCCTCTCCCCGGCGTATGTTCACCACGTTGCCGATAGGCTCACGGGGGTTGTGGTCCCAGAGCAGGATGGGATTTTTCTTGTAGCGGTCCCAGTTGATACCGTCGTTCAGAACGACATAATCCTTGTCGTTGAGCGATTCATCACTGAGCTTCTGCCGTTTGATCTTCAATTCCATAATCAAGTTGTTACGATGGGCAACTCCGTGGTCAGGTCCTGATCCGTTCCGGTGAACCCTTTGATTTTTACCTTTTCGACCTCTTCCGTCGGCCGGCTCTCGCGGGCCAGCTCCAGATCGAACACCGTGCTTTCGTACATCACTTCGCACACCATCACTTCGGTGTTGAAGGTATCTTTGGTGGAAATGCGCTGGTAGGTCTTGAACCCTTGATAGATAGGCCAAAGGTTGTATTTCTGCTGGAGTCCCAGAAAATCACCTGCCGTCTTGGCCTTTTCCACCGCATTGCGGACGCCGTGCCCCAGCGAAATAAGGCTCGCCTGAAACTGCTTGTCAGCGGACCACGAATAATTGGTGAGATCGACAAGCACGCAGAGCTTGATTCTGAGCCGGTCCTTGATGGCTCCGCCTATGAACACGTCGGCGTTGTTGCTGTCCTCTACCCCCACGGCGATGGCCGGGAGGGGGGTATTGACGGTCTGGGTTTCGTCGGATGATATGACGCAGACGGACATTTTATTCGCAATCACGACCTGAGAATTGCGAAGTACCTGAATGATCCTATCTATGATGTCACCGAACATATTTCACGCAAACGTAAGTTATTTTCAGATAAATTCCAAATTCCGGCGAAAAAATTATTTTCGCATGGCCATATTCACCTCTTTTCGGATCACCTGCATGAACTTGCGGACCGAGCGCCGGCCGATGCCCATATACTGGCGCTGTTTGGGCCGCCGGGGAAGCCATACGCGCTTGGTGGCGCTGGGCGGCTGGCGCAGGGTGGAACCCGTAACAGGCATGCCGGGGCGCCATCCCTCGTTATGCATCTGCGCATAGGAGAGAGGCGATCCGAGCGATACGACCGCGGCGCGGGAAGAGATACGGTGTACCTTCGGCTGGATGGATCGGAACAGGCGCCCCGTGTATCGGAGCTTTGGGTAGGTCAATTTGTCCTCGTAGCGCCGTTCCGGCCACCGCTCCCTCACATCGTCGTTGCCGTAGGATTCGTTGCGGAAGTTGGTGCGCGTCTCTTCCAGCATGGACGCCCCCAGCTTTGCCGGCAGCACCTCGATCAGATGTTGCCGGAGCCGGCGGCAGTCGAGTTCGAAGTCGCGCGCGGTTTTCATTCCGTCTCGGTTTTCTCGGTTACCTTTTCGGTCTGATCCTCCTTCTTCCGGGGGTTGAACACGCGGCCGATCAGGCTCTGCTTCTCTTCCTCCTTCTTTTCGGCTTCTACGTCCGAGGGGTCGATACCTACGCGCCGGAACGCTTCGGGCTTGAACTTCGACCCCTGCTTGGCCATCATGTTGCCCACGTCCACGAAGGTACTGATCGGCAGACGGTCGTCGGGGAGTTCGATGATGGGGGCCGATTCGATGGAGGCGTCATCGAACAGCACGGCAAGTTTGTGCTTGGTGTCCTCGCGGTTCATAATCATCAGGGCCATTTCGGCGTCGGCGTTCAGGATGTCCTGATAGATTTCCCAATGTATCTGCGCCAGCTGCTCGGAGTTGGTATTTTTCTCCGTGGAGCCGAGCAGGGTGCCGCCGGTTACCGCCTGCATGATTTCGGAGCGGTATTCCACGATGTACTCCTTCATCACGCGGAAGGCGTCGGAACCCGTCTGCGTGTTGATGGGGTTTACCTCGATGGAGTAAAGACTCTTGCCGTTGTTCACCATGTCCTGCACGTAGGGGATCAGGGGAATGGTGAGCATGTCGAGGTTCTGAGCCACGGTCTGGGCCTGCGTCTGCGCCTTGGCGTTGTTGGCGTCGTAACCGATGGTTGTGAGGGGGAAAGAGTACCTTTTGCCCAGCACCTGCCAGTCGTTGAACATTTCCACAATGCCGATCATGGCGCGGGAGATGGATTGCAGAAGGCCGAGCTTGAAATCCTGATCGCTTTCCGGCTGGAAGAAGAAGAGGTTATCGTAGTCCGCGGCGTTGATGACCTGATAGTATTCGAAGGTCTGGAAACGCAGGGCTTCGTTGAAGATGTCGATGTTGCGCAGGGGGAAGTCCACCACCTTGCGCTTTTCGGGGTTGATGGCCACCATCTTGCATCCGTAGAACTGCGACAGGAGGATGTATCGGATAAACCGTTTGAACCACCACGAGTTGCGGATGTATTTCTCCGTCAGCCGGGAGTTCTCGCGGCCGTTGCGGCCGAACACGAAGTTACGCTTATAGATGGGGATGAGGCGCTTGTTGATCTGCGAGACCAAGAACGGCGACGACTGCATGCACCACGAGTAAAGGGTGTCCAGCAGGGACATGTCCGAGTACTGGATGGCCATGTCCACGGCGCGCCGCCACAGCGCCGGCGTCCACTCCCGGCGGTAGTTGTTGAACAGATACCGGGATTCGATATTGCCGGTGCCGATCTGCTGGGGCACCTGAAAAGGCGATACTTTTGGAAACTTAAATTTTGCCATGATTATCCGAGGTATTTGTAACGGGAGGTGATGACTTCCGCGTTGGCGTTCTGGGAATCGGTGCGGTAGGGCGCCGGCTCTTCGAGCGACACCACGCCGCCCTTGAGTTTGATGATGGTCTGGGCGACCTTCTCGTAGGCCGCGGCGAGGGGTTCCGAGTAGTTCAGGCTCGGCGATGCGATGTTGTATGCGGTCAGGACCTGCAAAATCCAGCGTATCGTGTCGTCCTTCTTGTTCTCGTCCGGCTCGCCGAGCATGGCCGCCATGTCGAAGATGTTGCCGATGTTGGCGGTAAGCTCCCCCACGGCGGCGCGGTAGGCGTCGGACACGCAGTCCGGGTACATGTTTTTGAACTGCCGGAGCTGTTGGGGCGTGATGTAGATACCAAGCGCCGATTCGGAGAAGTAGTTCGGCGACATGTCGAGCTGAATGACCGCCGCGGCCCACGCGGCATGGTCCGTGACATCTTCGGTGCATGCGATGTCGATAAAGACGGTTTCGACGTCGGCGAGCCACTCGGCGCCGAGTGTTACCGTCAAGGGCGATCCGGTGGCCATGACGGGTTCCGTCATCTCCCCCGCGGCGGTGCGGCCGAAGACAAACGCCTGATCGGCCTGCGCCTCGAACAGATCGGTGAGCGCCGCGGCGAAGCGCAGATACCCGTCGGGGAATGCCGACGCGGGAAATGATGCGCAGACTTGCGCTGCTACGCCGGGGTCATGCGTTCCGGTCGATGGGTCGTATACGCCCTGAATCCAATTTTGGTTTTTGACTGCTACTGGCATCAGCTTGGAATTTGGGTCAGCGTGCCGCGGCGGTAGAAGAGTACCTGCGCGCCGTCGGTGCGCGACTGTTGGACAATATTGTGGTTGAGGAACGTGACGCCCTTCGCGCAGGCGTCGGGTATGTCGTCCTTGCGGTCCGAGGTCTTGGTGTCGGAGAATCGCACGAACTGGTCGATGATATGCTCGTAGACGCCGCATTTCTGCAATTCGTTGCAAAATACGAATTTCCCGGTATTCACCAGCGGCTCCAGCGTCGATTCGATGCACGAGAACTTGTCGCCGTGGTTGAGCGTGTCCCAGCATATCGGCGCCGTCCATCGGTTGTCGATCTGGAAGCGCTGCAATGTTTTCTCGAAGTCGAGGGGAAGCTGTTTCTTCTCGATGATAATGCGCGGGGTCAGGGGCGCTTTCATGGCCAGCTCGTAGATGTTTTCGAGCATCTGATGACTCGTGCCCTGCACGGCGCGGCAGTCCCAGAGCCATATACGGGTGTCGATGGTGCGCACCAGCGTTACCGTGGCCTTGAAGTCGTTGGTCTCCTTCGACTTGGCCGAGGGGTCGGTGTAGATCACGCATTCGACGATCTGGTCGATATGCGGCCGGTAGAGCCACGTGAACTGCCGGAAATACTTTCCGGTGCCGATCTTCGAATACTCGCCGTCGCGGAAGCGGGCGCGGGAGAGGGTGGAGAGTCGGTCCAGCCCCTGAAAGTACTGCTTGGACACGAACTGCACGTTGTCGTCTTTGGAGAAGTGCATGGCGTACATCAGCTCCGTGATGGACTCCGAGAGGGGCGATCCGTCCATGTTCTCCTGCTTGAAGAAGCGTTTGTAGGTCCAGTGCAACTCGGTGGTGGGATTCAGGGCGTAGAGCATGATGTTGGGCACGGGCAACAGCTGCGCAAGACGCGAGTAGAGGGTTTCGATGGCGGCGAAGTCGATCTCCGACACCTCGTCGGCGAAGATATGACCCCAGTCCGTGGAGAGGATTTTGTCGTAGGTGTCGCCGGCGCCGTCCGCCCCGGCGCGTATCGACGCGAACTGGATGTAGGCGCCGTTGAACAGCGTCAGCACGTTGTCCTTGCCGTTGTACTTGGCGAAGGGCTTTCCTCCGACCATGAGTTTCTGGTATGTTTTCTTGCCGTTCAGGCGGGCTATGGCGTCCAGCACGCGGGGCAGCGTCTGGCGGATCATACCCATGTTGAGCGAGGTGAAGGTCTCGCGCACCACCAGCGAGTTGGCATTGTAGACGATGGCCTGAACGATCATCCAGAAAAGTATCAGGAAAGTCTTGCCGGAGCGGGACGCGCCGTAAAACAGAATTTCCGTGAACTTTCCGGAGTTGAGCAGGTTATACATTTCTACCTGCTTGGGGTTCAGGGGTATGTCCAGCCGTACTTTCATCAGGTTCTTTCCAGTGAAACGATCACCTCGTCCTTATCGTCGCCGGCGCCGGCCGCCGAGTCTATTTTCTGCTGTTTTTCCTGCATGACGATGGTCTCCTTGGCCAGCGCGATGTAGGTTTTCAGCAGGTCGAGTTTCTTTCCGCACTGATATATCAGCTTGTTGTCGGAGGTTCGCATGGTGACGCGGCGCATGACCTCCATGTCCTCCAGCACCCCGATTTTCAGCAGGAACTCCGCCACGGGATTCTTGTCATCGCCGAAGCGCTTGCGCACGTCCTCGCGGACCTCGGCGCGGACCTCTTCCATCAGGGCGGCGCGCTCTTCGGCGTCGGCGCCCGCGGCCGGCGCGGCGCCCGCCGCTCTGTTCGCCCACGGATTCGTTCCCATCGCTACTTGAATTTACGGATGTCGCACAAAGGCTTGTCTTGAGCCACGGCGCGGACCAGCGCCATGTAGAGACCCGGTCCGGACGCCGGCAGGTCGGGAGTGATCTCCAGCTCTTCGTTGTCCACCGAAGAGTGGATAGTAACGGTCCCGGTGAACTCGTCGAGGTCGATGCCGATGACGTTCTGGGAGTTTATGCGCACTGCGCTGGTGGAGTTGGCGATAATCATTGCTTCGGGGTTAATGTCCGGACAAACTTAGCGAAATTTCCGATAAAATCAAAAAAGAGACGAAAAAGCGCCGGAAAAATTCCGGCGCCGCTGCAAAATCCAAACATTATGCGAACAGGCCGACTGTCAGGCCCAGAGGTTTCGAAAGGCGGCCGGGTACACACCTGAATCTTGGGAAAGTGGGAATGAATCTGAGAAAAAAACAAAACCGCCCCGGCCGATCGGGTTGCGCGCCCGACATCACAAAGATAGGGAGAAATTCCGGATTTCCAAATTTCCTCACGTATTACTCTGCGTCGATGCCTCCAGATACCATTCCGAGCCGGCAATCCGAATGGCCGTACCGCCCGAATCGGTCTTGGTGAGCGACACCGACACCGACAGGTTGAACAGCTTGATCGGCGCGAAGGTAATGGTGATCGTATCGTTGGCCATCATCATCGTATATCCTGAGCAGATCATCATACTGCCATCGGCGGCCGACAGTATCAGCCCCGGACATACGCCCTGATCCAGCGTCCGGAAGATAGCGGGAAGATCGACATTCTCCGCAAGGTTGCGGCTCAGGTCCGCATCAGAGTTGCCCGCATACTCGGCCGAGCCGGTGAACGAAGCGAAGGCAGTGGGGGGGGGTATGATCTTACGCATGGCTTACTCTGCTGGCGCCCATCGCTGGGAGATTTCAGTGACCAATACGTACCACTTCCCGCCGGCCATAGGCTCGTAACCATCCGCGGGCGTGTCCTTGAGAGAAATGCGCAGGAAGTCGTAGCTCTCCTGCTGAGGCGCCGGACCCGACTCGATGATGTACTCCCGCTCCCCGTCAGCCTCGACAGTCTGGATCGAAACACCCTTGAGCTGTACGCAGACCTTCGCCCCGCCGTCGTTGGTGACTACCCCATACACGTCGGGGATATAACCCTCGTCCAGACATTTCAGGATGCACCCGATGTCCGTATGCTTCGCAATGGCCTGATTCCAGCTCAGGCCACCCGAAATATCCGCCATAAACGCTCCCGCCGCCGCCGGCGATTTACGAAGTATCTTCATAGCATTACGTTTTGCGCAAATATAAGCAAAATCCCGAAATGTCGCAACATCAGAGATAATAAAGTTTTTTAGGAACAGGCCCCGAAAACCAATCCCCCGCGGATTTCAAAGTCGAGTAAGGGAAAGTTCTCCAGCCCAATAGTCCCAAAAAAACCACGGGAGAAAATATGGAGAGTGTTAGCACGGGACCCACC
>ERZ1027176.825-NODE-825-length-13483-cov-5.733095_pt1 | contig 13483 bp, 7 predicted proteins | sample MGYA00519248_ERZ1027176 | MGnify/ENA primary metagenome ERZ1027176 (study PRJEB26926, sample SAMN06164413) | human gut metagenome | biome: ENVO:00009003; feature: ENVO:2100002; material: ENVO:00002003 | host: Homo sapiens | place: USA | collected 2012 ...
AGATTCTCACAGAGTTTAATTAATTAAAAATCAGAGAAATAAAATTCTGTGGAAATCTGTGTTAATCTGTGGTGAATTGATTCATAACCCGTACAAAAATGCACAAAACATAACCAATAGAAATTTAACTCATATTCTGGATATTAGCTATATACATCGGACGCACAGCATCTATATATCGAACATGTCGCATCTATATATCGGACATGCAGTATCTATATATCCAATACCACCGATATATAGATGCTAAAAGAGCGGGATGAAAGAAAAGTGTTCAGCCTTTCTAATACAGATGTTCCTATATCCTCGAAAAACAGTTCTCCAAATGCCACACTTAAACGTATGAAATGCCACATCTGAGTGCCTTAAATACCACACTTGAAGAAGTGCGAAGTATGGCATTCCGGACGTTTAAGTGTGGCATTCTGGTTACTGAGATGTGGCATTCCGGTTACTTATATATCAAAGCCCCCTTAAATAAAAGTTGATGTGATTTACTCTCACTACTCTCACTTTTGAAATAAGCAGTTGATAAACAAAATATTAAGTGTGAGTGAGAGTAAATTTTGGGCGTGGGGGTAAGTTCCCTACCCTCACGCTCAAAATTTTATTCCTACAGATTAACTTGCTATAACACAATAAGATATTCCGCATTTGGCGTAGATGCCGTATAGGCCCGTAATCCGGTATTTTTAGCTTTTTTCCCCCGCATAAACGGCGGTATGTAGCCCTTTCCAAGGATTATTCTCCTAATAAATGTATCGTTTCTGTAGAGTTCATGGGGGAGGGAGGCTATCCGCGTAATCCCTATTCATCCTGTCAACCACGAGGTTCATGCAGTGTAAGAAAACCGAAAAATCTGCAGTTTCTCCTTTTACAGGAAGTTAGGAGTTTGCTGACAAGAAGTTAACTTCCTGTCGACAAACTCCCAACTTCTTGTCGACAAGAAATTGGGAGTTTGTAACATATTGATAATCAGCAATGAATTTCCTTGTGTAAAAAGAGTATTCGTGTGCATATATTACTCACTTTTACATGAATCGGACTTGCCTGAAATTACATTGCTTGTTGTAGATAAGAACAAGCAATGTAATCATTCATTGCATTGCTTATTCTGGATCATAACACCGCTTGTTTTCAGATGTTATTCAATAAGTATTTTTTCTTCCTGCAGTCTTTCAGTTTTTTCCAAACGCCCTGTTCATCGGCATTTCAGCTGAAAGATACCTGAAACTACTATAAGGCGGGAAGTTTCAGCCGTAACGTCGATGAACAGGGGATTCCGTGAGGCCTGAAAGAACGGAAAGAGCTTTTTACGGAAAAATAGTGGATGCAGAGTGATAGTTCATAACAGGTACAGAAATGAGTCAAATGGTCAAGTAATGCTATCTTAATTCTCCTCCAACTGGAGGAGGGGAATTGAGATACTCTATTTACTTAATATTGGAATTATCATTTAGCTCATAACCGAAAAGAAATACCAAAAACTATCCGATATATATCGCTGGAAAAACAACTATACTTCGCTAAAAAGAGAGGATACACGGGAGTTAAGCTGCCGAACCGGCACTTTTATCTCTTTCCTTTACGACTGTTAGGGAAAAATGTAGTATCTATTTATTCTTTCCACCGTGGTGGAAAGAATAAACCTTTGCAGAAAAATACGCTAATCTTCCGCAGAAAGGAACTTAGGAGATGCCGGTCTCCGTTTTATCTTCTTACGTATCCACAGGTAATATCCGGTCAGCGGAAGACTTGCGCCTATCAATGCTGCAACGAAAGTCAGTATCCGCGTCAGCATACCGCCCCAACTGCCCACATGCACGGAGTAAATCCAGCCACGGATTTTGCCGGAGTTATCCAGGTCCTTATAGAGAGTAGTTTCGGTAATCTCGCCATTACGGGGATTGAACTTATAACGGTCTGTTCCCCGTTGGTTACCGAAACGGGGGACAGCAACACTGGCAGAACCGTCGGAAACACTAATCTGCTTGTAGTCTGGATTTGCCTCGGCCAACTGTTCATATACCTGTTGCCAATTAGTATAAGGAGAATACCTGTGTGCGCCACGGCCTTCCCTACCCTCCGGTTTACCGTCCCGCTTACCGCCTTTGGCGGTCGAATTGGCCGCCGCGTTGCCGTGTCCCATACTGGGCTGCACTTCCACGCCAAAGGTTTTATAAAATCCTGTCCTGTACCACTGGAAAGACCACGTCAATCCTGTAAGAGCCATAGCTAGCAAGAATACAAGTGCATACATTCCGCCCGCCACATGCAAATCGTACCAAAAACGACGCCAACCTTTATTCGCTACAATCTTCAGACTGTTCTTCAATGCCTTGCGCGTACGCGGCCACCAGACGACTACACCTGATATCAGTACAAACACGAACATCAACGTACTGGTGCCGACAATCATCTTCCCCCAGAAGATGCCGCCATCCTGCTTCATGCTGTCCAGCAACCAACGGTGCATCCGGAACATAAAGTTGAAAAAGGGCGCCCGTTCATACTTCCCCGTAATCTCACCCGTATACTGATCCACATACATAGATGCACGACGAGGTTTGGAAAGCGTGACTTGGTAAGCCCGTTCAGGATCAGACGAAATATTAACGCCGGTCACTGACACGCTATCGGGCAAGGTTGCCGCCACTTTAGTCATCAATTGCTCCATGGGTAGCGGAGCAGCCTCAACCTTTTTCACAAAGTAGAGCTCACGATGGCAAAGTTCCATCACCTCTTTCTCGAATACCAGTGCTGCACCCGAAAAGCAGATCAACGTAATCAGTATCCCGAAAGGAACGGAAAGCCACAAGTGTATATTACGGAATATCTTTCTCATTATGTCAATTTATGAAGTTCGTAAAAAAGAGCCTGGCCGGCACATACCAGCAGGCTCTTTATCCCTAATTATAATCAATGAATGGTTTTGCACTTATTTAGTAGGTGTCAACCGACCCACACCGCTGATCTGAGTAGCTTCAATGGTAACTCCCTTCGTTGCAGTGGCGCTCGACGGATTGATCTTGTAGATGGCAGGATAACCCTCGGTTGTCGTTACAGTCAGATAAACATTGCCATTTTCGGTATAAGGCGCGTTGCCGAAACCGGAAATCAAATTAGTCTCAGGCAAGCCGGTTACATAAGTCAGCTTCTTGTCGCCTGCCTTGAAGATGGCCAGTTGATTCGCAGTAAAATCTTCTTCAGTCAAAGGACGGTCATACATCAACATCAGGAAGTAGTCACCCGTAATGTGCCAGCAACGGAGGAAAGATTTTCCGCCACTTTGAGCTTCCAGATCACAATAGTAATCATCAAAGTCTTCCGTACCGTTAGGAATACGTACTACACCGGCAGGCAAAGTGGTCTGTTGGCGCACATCATCCATCGTCTTTGCAAAACTGGGAGAGAAAACGTAGATATCACCGTTGTCTGCTTCCCAGATTGTCTGGTAATACTGAGATTTATTGCGTCCGCAAGCATAGCTGATTTTATCTGTACTGATCAGTTTCTTGCTGGTAAGAGTCTCATCATCGAAGATAGCTACCCAACATTCATTCGGATATTGCGTCCATTGCAACTCTCCTTTTTTATAGCTGCTACTGTTTGAGCCACCGTCTTCCTTTTTTATCAGGTCTTGATTACCCGGCAACACCCATTCGCCATTATTATACGCTGCGCCGTACTGGCTCAACCCCATCGGAACAGCTGCGCTATAAATCTTGTTGCCGTGTTGCAAAATACCAGCCAGCGTCACAAACTCACCATTTCCCAGGAAATTCTCTGAGAGATAGGCCTTATTTTGAGTGTCATTGGTCTTATAAGTTTCGGCCTCTACATCCAGATAAGAAAGCAGGAATGTTTTAGGTAAGTAACCGTTATCATCGGCATACCCCGTATATCCGTCACCTGTAGAAGAAGTGATGATATATCCCTCGTAAATACCATAACTGGTGAACCGCTTCACTGCATACTCGCCCGACCGTGCCACCATTTCATAATTTGAGTTCATGACGAATGAACGGGTAGTACCGGCATTACCTTGATTATAGGTCAAAGCATACAGATATTGATCTTTATAAAATATCCACTGTGACGCACCGTCATTCACAAGGCCATTGTTTATGGCGGAAACCGTTCCTTTATCCAATGTTTCGGAAGTCAGCAGAACGTTCGTAGTATTTCCCGAAGCTGTCACTGAGGATGCTATCACATACTCACCTCTACCTTCGGTGCCACCACCAAGGCTCGGCTCATTGTCAGTACATGCTGTCAGCGCCAGTCCGGTTATTGCTGTTGCAAAAAATCCAGTCAAAAAGTTATTCTTCTTCATCTTACTTTTACCTTTAATTTTAATCTAAACTATATAATCTATGAATCTTTAGTTACCAAAATACACACGCACTTTCCCGTAGAATGCCCGCCCGGGCTTCTGAAGACTGAAATTGTCATACAGTTTCTCGTTCGTAAAATTGCGGCACTCAAACGACAAATTATACCGTCCGTTGCGCAGACTATAAGAAAGCGCCAGATTGTGCGAGAACTGATTGGGCACCACATAATCGTTCTTATTCGATCCGATATTAGATGAATAATAAGTAAAACTATGCAGATACTGGTTGTCATAGGAAACCGTCAGCGTATTACCTTTCTTCCAAAGGTTGCGCCAATAGAACGTCACATCCGAATCGGCAAACATATACGGCAGATTGGGCATACGCTCTTTATAGGCAAGATTGGCCGCACTGCTGGAGATCGAGGTCTTCATGTTGTCACGCACGTTCATCTGCGTAAAGTTTCCTCCAACACTCAGCCATCTTCCGAAACCATATCGGGCGGAAACATTAAAGCCTTTCGTCAACACCTTACCATAATTTATATAGGTAGCAGCTGATTTACCTCCACTCAGGTCGGCAATGTTACGCTGAATATAGTCTTTTGTATTACGGTATATCAAGCCTCCTTCCACATATACGGAGTGTTTCCCGAATGTCTGGGTATAGCTGAGGTTAAGGTTCAAGTTGTCGCTATTCTCAGGCTTGATGCCGATATCTCCCATTTCCAGGTCTTCATCACCGAACATTTCTTCAATAGTAGGCAGTCGATAGGCTTTCTCATAGGACAATTTGGCCTGAAGGCCGGGCAATATGAAATAGGTTCCGGCCGCACCATAACCCATGGAACTCACATCGCGAGTAGTGCGCACATACTCACTCTGATTACTGGATGTAGCTATCGGCCCTCCTACAAACTGGTGGTAATATTTGCCGAATACGGAGAAGTTCCAGTTTTCAGACGGCATCAGGCGATAGGACAGGCCGGAAATATTCTTGCGTGTTTCCTTGGCGATAGCCTCTTTTTGCTCTTCCTTGGCAAGCAGCGAAGTGTTAGAACGGTGGAAAGCATTCAATACATGATTGAAAGTCAGCATCTGTACCCTATTGATGCGGTAGTTCACAGTCAGCGTACCATTCCAGTTGTTATTGTCCGCCCGTGAATATTGATAAGACTGTTCACCGGGAGAGTTCATCAGCGCCTTCTGCCCATACCAATTGTACTTGTATGAGGCAGTATCCACATTAGTGGTTTCATTCTTATTGTAATTGACGGTCAGTGCCACATCCAGACCTTTGGTAAGCAAGTCCCGCTTGCTATATTCCAATGAAGGCATCAGTGAATGACCTTTACGATGCTTCTGACCGTATACGATTTCCTGACGGACACCGGTCTGTATATCCTTATACATGTGCGAATAGGTGAAACCCAGCAACAGACGATCCGCCCACTCCTTATCTACAAAACCAATCTTTCCGATAATGGCTTCGTTATGGTACGTATCGTTGAAGCGCTTTACACGTACCTTCTTATCCCTGTCAATTCTGCCGGTTTCGAAATCTTCTACCGGTGCCTCTACATGATAGTCGTTATCCGAATAATTCTGGAAAGCATTGATTTCATAAGTAAAACCATTCTTGAAGGTTTGTCCGAAGTTGACGTATGATTTATGTGTATTAAATGAGCCATAAGAATAGGAGGCATCCAGAAACCAGCGGCGACGTTTCTTGTTAGTTACAATATTGATGACCCCACCGATAGCATCGGTACCGAATCCCACAGGTACCACTCCTTTATAGACCTCAATCCGATCGGCAAAGTTCACAGGAATATTGTTCAGTCCGAAAGAATTTCCTACGCCTTCCTGCGGTACACCGTCAATGAATACTTTGACGTGCTTTCCACTGAATCCATCCAGCATGAGTTGCATATCCGAACCCACACCACCCGATTCACGAAGTTTCATACCCGGTGCCTTGGTTAAGGCGTCACTCAGATTCTTAGTAGTATTCTGTAACTCTTTCGTATCGACAGCCACTGCATTAAAAGCTGATCTCTTCAAACGGGTCACCCCTGTAGAAACAATGGTCACTTCGTCCAACTGCTGTGTCTCGGGAGTAATCGTGAGGTTCTGTTTCACACGCTCCCCTGCAATCAGCTTCACTTGTTTCTCCACTGTCTTATAGCCGATGGCAGACACAATCAATGTATAGTTACCAGCGGGTGCTTTTATATGGTAAATACCTTCCTGATTGGTAGTTCCACCATAACTGGTACCCTTCAGGTAGACAGTCGCAAAATCAACGATTTCCTTCTCAGTAGACAGTATCTTACCGGAGATCATTGCTTTGTCTTGTGAAAAGACAGATAATGAAGAAATTAACAAGACAACGAGAACGGAGAGTTTTATTATATTTGCTTTCAATTTACAAAGAGTTTTATACGATTAATAAATCGCTGCAAAGGTCTTTATAAAAGGGAGGCAAAACAATCGCTATATGCAGGTAAATATCTTACAGGAATATTCGATAGGAGTATACGCCGCAATCGCTATTAATAGGTATATTGCATTAACACAAAAGGATTTCAGCATAGTTCTTTACAAAAAAGAGGCGGCATACTCATAATGAGCATCCACCTCTTCATCCACTAACCTTCATCAGCAGTTCTCAACTTACTGAACTAAACCATTTAGATAAACCTCAACATTAGTATAATTTACATCTAACGTATAATCAGATGCATCCAAAGCATTGTGAGGATTTAATCCATGCTTACTTTCCCACACATCAGGCATACCATCCCCGTCACTGTCCTTCAATGCTTTCCCTACTTTCAGAACAGGCCATCCGCCCACATCCTTCTGTGAGTCGATAATACCGTTTGTGCCGAATGTGCCAATCCCTTTCTTTACCTGAAGTAACACTTCACGATCATAGGTATCTTGAGCAAAGCTGCAACCCACAGACTCCAGAACCCGTTGATATGCTATAACAGGTGTATCTTCATGAATAGGTTCACATGGAAAGGGAGAGTCGGTTAAACAGGATGCACACTCTTCACCCGGAGCTGGGATAGCTTCGATAGAGATACCGGAGTTCGGCCCGGCACTCTTATTGCCGGGTATATAACATTTTCCAGGACGATCCGCTACGGCACTATGGTTATCACATGTCACAGCATCATCCCCCTCCATCACGTTGCCGGCCACATAATAGCGCCCGGTACCATCTTCCGCCACATCAAGCAGACGATGATGCTGTGAAGCAGGCCCTGGTTTATAATAGTTATTCACCATATTGATCTCGGCATGATGTCCACCACCATAAGCTGTCTTAAAACCCCAATTATACACCACGTTATTCCGGTAATCCACCCATTTAGTACCATCCACAGAAGCAAAACGGGGATTACGACTTGCATGATTTGCCAACAGATTGTGATGGAAAGTAGCCTTATACCCTCCCCAAATACCACCAAAGCCATGACTCCCTTTAGTATGTACCGAAGTGTTCAGACTATGGGTAACCAGGCACCATTGTACTGTGAGATTCTCAGTCTTGTAAATAGAAAGACATTCGTCAATACTCCAACTTACGGAGAGATGGTCAAGAATTACATTTTTCTGTCCATAACGTCCTCCTCCTAAACCATCACTATCCAAATTGTTCAGGTCGCCAACACGTACACGAATATAACGGATAATAACATTGCTTGCATTCACTACCAACGGATAATCTTTCAAACAAATACCATCTCCCGGAGCAGATTGTCCTGCAATAGTAATACTATCATTATTTACACGAAGTGGAGATTTCAGCTCAATGGTACCATCTACAGCAAAGACCACTATACGAGGCCCCATTTGCTCCACCGCATCGCGAAAACTACCTTCACCACTATCATTCAGATTTGTCACAGTCAACACACGCCCACCACGTCCGCCAGTAGTCCATTTTCCATATCCTTCGGCACCCGGAAAAGCGATTTGTTGCGCTTGTATGCAAGAAACCGCCCCTAACAAACAGGCTACAAGAATAATCTTTTTCATGATCAATGTATTTTAATCAGGTTATTGTTTCCTCTAATGAACAAATAGAATATTTTTCCTCTCAAAATGATAAGAAAAAGGCGGTGCATCCTATTATGCGCCCGCCTTCCCCTTTTACCATCAAGAAAAACTTACCTATCAATAAGACGGATGCTGTTGACCGGCAAGCCCCGGATTCACATCAATTATATTCGTAGTACTAAACGGCAGTATTTCAACCATATTTTTCTTCATACCATAGAATACACCTGTTTTACCTGTAATCCATGCATTATTAGAAGAAAGGCCTTCAACATCTTCTACACAAAGATTTCCTTTTTGCTTAATGGAATTAATGCTGAACATATTCAGAATTGTATATTCCACTTCTTCTACTTTCTTTGCGTCAGCCGGCACATCTTCGCTCTTAAAATAAACTTTCCCATCAGCCTCAAAGAACTTTCTTTTTATTGCACCTTTGGAACCTGAATTTAATGTATGCATTGTTGTTAGGTCATTTTCAGAGAGTCCCATATCCACCAAATCCTGTTCAGTTATTGAGATATAAGGTAAAGCTATTGTCGGATCTGCAAAAGATGGGGTTGAAGCCAACTTATAAGCACGATATACATCAACATTTGCATATCTTCCTTCACGCTTGGCCAATTGAACCAACTTTTCTTTTTCTGTTGTCAGATAATCAACCAATATCCCCCAACGAGCTAAATCGCTCTTACGCAGTCCCTCATTAGACAATTCCAGTTTGCGTTCCTGTATAATAAAGTTTCTGAATTCCTCATAACCGGAAGGAATTGTTCCAACTTTGGAGGCATCATTATTGAATGCACGCAGGCGGACATCTTCTACTGCTTTTTCAGCTTCGGGAGTAGCACCGTTATTCAACTCATTCAAAGCTTCAGCATACATCAGCAAGACATCAGAGTAGCGCAATACAGGCCAATTGAAATCACGTTTACTATCAGAAGAACCTCTGACCTTTTTCCAGTTAATACGATATTTTCCCACACCCATACCGGCAAAAGTATTCATTTGATAAGCATTGTTGCCAGTAGATAACTTAAGACCATAATTACAAACTGAAACATCACGCCGTTGGTCGTCTTCTTCAAATTCAAAATAGAATGTCGGCATGGCTATCATCTGGCTACCACCTTTACCCAAACCTTCATTGTCCGTACCACTTGTAGGAATACCATTTGTATAACCAGTACGAACATCCTGACCATTAGTACTGTACCAACCGTACTCAAACATAGTTTCATCATTATACTGCTGATTTCCCAAATCTCTGAAAATTTGATCATAATCATCCAAGAGTCGATTTTCTCCTTTAGTTATCACAGCTTTACAAGCATCCGCAGCTATTTGATAGAGTTCTTTTATACGAGCCGCATCACTACGTTGTGCAATTTTCAAACTACTCTGATTATAGGGTACTGTATTCAAATCCCAACGTAAGGAGTAACCGGCAGCGTAAAGAGCTACACGAGCCAAAATTCCATAAGCTGAATTTTTCGTGAAACGCTCGGGGGTAGCAACCATGCCTTCACTTTTCCAAGGGAGCAATTCAATTGCACGTTTCAAATCTCCAATACAATGATCATAAATAGTATCACGACTGACACGCGAAGAAGAGAATGTAGTCAAATCTACTGTAGGTATATTAGTATAAGGTACATCACCATAAAAACGAACTATGTTCCAATATGCATAGGCCCTTATCGCCAAAGCTTCTCCCAGTAGTGCATCCACTTTCTTCTTCTCACCATCACTAACATTCATTTCCGGAAGATTCTTAATACAAACATTAGCATATTCGATGGCCTTATACATATTTGTATAAGTAGAACTCAGCATACTGGAAGTATTGGTATAGTCATAATTGGCCACATTATATTTAGAATTGGACTCTGTTGAGGCAGATTCATCCGTACCCATCAACAATTGATAACCCAGTTCTTGTGTATGCAACCATGCATAGCCACCCATCACGGTCATCTCTGCTCTTCCTACTGTTTCAAAAACAGTGGAACTATCCGCTTTTGATTCGGAAGGCATATCGAGCCAATCTTCACAGGAAGTGAAAACCAACAACATGGCAGCAGATATACCTAAAATATTCATTATCTTTTTCATATTCATTGTCTAATTTAGAATGTTAAATTTACGCCTACTACCCAACTCTTAGAACGTGGATAAGATGAATTATCGATGCCCGGTGTCAAAGCGCTACTTGATGCGGATACTTCAGGATCATACCCTGTATAGCCTGTAAAAGTATGAATGTTATTCAGGGTACAATATACGCGGGCATTACTAATTTTGGCACGCTGTACCAGTTTCTTCGGTAAAGTATAACCCAAAGTAATAGTATTCAAGCGCAAGTAAGAACCATCTTCCAAATAGTAACTACTGCGTTCACTGATAGCAGTTTTGTTATTACCAGAAATATTCCATAAAGCGTCACCACTATATTGATGCGGATTCAGAGTAGCCAAACGAGCTAAATCAGTACTTTCCTTACCTGTTGAAGGATCAATCAATGTGAAACGGTTCTTCATTTTTTCAAGCGTATTTTGGTTAGCTAAATACGGACCGATAAAACGTTGCGTACTCATGCTGAACACATCATTACCTACTACAAAGTTCATGAAGATAGTCAAATCAAACCCTTTGTAAGTAAAGGTATTATTCCAGCCTCCGATAAAATCAGGAGCTGCATTGCCTATTACAGTACGGTCATTAGTTCCCCATACCGGATTTCCATCTGCATCTACCTCACCAGCCGTCGGCCTATATTTAGCATCACCCGGTTTTACATTTTCACGATTAGATCCTTTCAAATAAGGGATACCATTCTTCAAAGTATAACCACCATCAGCATTTTGCACAAAATCGTCTGTTGTATAGATACCATCATAAATCAAGCCGAAAAATTGTCCCAATGGTTTCCCCTCTTCAATCTTAAAGCCCATACGAGATTCATATTCTGCTATGAAATTATCAGTTTCACCATCTCCATAAATATCCAATACCTTAGAACGGTTGAAAGCTATATTGAAATCCATAGTCCAACTGAAATCCTTCGTGCGGATATTGGTTGTATTCAAAACTAATTCTACACCTCGATTACGGATAGAACCAATGTTCTGGAACTGATGAGTATAGCCGGTAGAAGTCGGAATTTTATTCTTAATCAACAGATTGGAAGATTCATTGTTATACCAATCAACAGACAGATTGACGCGACTATTAAAAATTGACACATCCAAACCAATATTGGTAGTAGTTGTTTTCTCCCACTTCAATTTTTTGTTTCCTAGTGTCGCACCGGGTACAAGTGTAATATAATCGCTTCCATTATATCCGTAATGTCCTGATCCATAATCTGTAGCATACATATTATTGTCCACGTTATTATTACCCGAAGTTCCATAACCTACACGTAGTTTCAAATTTTGGAAGAAATCAAAATCCTTCATGAATCCTTCTTCAGAAATACGCCATGCGGCAGATGCCGAAGGGAAATAGCCCCATTTTTGGCCACGGGCAAACTTAGAAGAACCATCGGCACGTAACGTTCCTGTAAATAAATAACGGTCACTATAATTGTAAGAAAGACGACCGAAAAGAGACACAAGACCTACCCGGCTTTTTCCTGACTTCCATGTTTGCGGTGTACCCATACTGACATCGTTCAATCCGAAGTTGCCATCCGAGAATTTACGATATTCATTATCCAGATTCATAGATTCCTGGTACCAAGTTTCTTGACCAAGCAGGACATTAAAACGATGAGCTTCTTTCACATTAAATGCATAATTCAGCGTATTTGTAATCTGCCATGAAAACTTCTCACTGTTATTACGGTAGCCATAACCATGAGGACTTTGGTTGGAAGAAGCAGTCTTGGTATTACCGTTATCCCAATAATCCTGGCGAACTTGCTGCCACATATAACTTCCTGAAGTGCGGAAAGTCAAATCTTTCAATATGTCTATTTCCAGCCCGGCATTCACTGTAGCCATACGAGTATATTTCTCGTTAGTAATAGATTGATTATTGATAATTGGATTATTTGCATCGTAATTGTCACCACCATACATTTCGGAGAAGAGATCAGCTAAATCAGAGCCTAATAGTTGTTCATTTGTCCACTTCACACCACCAGTTATTGGCTGCAAAATAGTTTGCTTTAATGTCCCTCCCAATGAACCACCTCCATCAACTTTAGTCATTTGTAAACTGGAAGAAAAGTCAAAACGCACACCTTTCCATAATTCATGATTAATTTTGGCACGAATACTATTCTTTTGATAACCATGTTTGTCCATTATACCATCTTCACCCGTATAGTTGTAGCTCAGCATGTATTTAGTTTTCTCACTACCACCACTGATATTCACATTGTGATTCTGAGTGATACCTGTATTACCAAACACCTCATCCTGCCAATCAATGCCAGCACGATTACCGTATTCATTAGCAATACGACTATAGGCACCAGTATAAAAATCACCAGAATTAATATCTCCACCAAAAATATTCGAGAAGTTATCTTCATTGCCACGAAGCAATTGGAATTCATATTGATACTTTACGTAATCTTCAACTCCCATTAAATCCAACTTCTTTCCTAAACGGTCAAAACTAACAAAACCATTATAAGATACTTCCGTCTTACCTGCCTTACCGGATTTTGTCGTAATCAATATAACACCATTCGAACCACGAGCACCATAGATAGCCGTTGCTGAAGCATCCTTCATGACATCAATAGTTTCGATATCATTAATATCCACATTCTGCAAACCATTCTCCATCTGAAAACCATCGACGATATAAAGCGGTTCAGTGCCTTGCGTAATAGATGTACCACCACGTACCGTAATATTGATATCAGCACCTGGAGCTCCACTTTGCTGTACAATATTCACACCAGCTGCCTTACCCGCTAATGCTTGTGCGGCAGTAGTCACAGGGGCCATGGCTAAATCCTTGCTACCAACAGAAACAGAAGAACCAGTCAATTCTTTACGTTTCACCTTCTGTCTCTTATACACATCTCCGAGCCCACGAGACTCCTGAGCATCT
>ERZ1027176.874-NODE-874-length-12992-cov-7.054959_pt1 | contig 12992 bp, 10 predicted proteins | sample MGYA00519248_ERZ1027176 | MGnify/ENA primary metagenome ERZ1027176 (study PRJEB26926, sample SAMN06164413) | human gut metagenome | biome: ENVO:00009003; feature: ENVO:2100002; material: ENVO:00002003 | host: Homo sapiens | place: USA | collected 2012 ...
AGATGCTCAGGAGTCTCGTGGGCTCGGAGATGTGTATAAGAGACAGATTACATACTTTAACTCGTGTGGCTATTTGTCTTTGTATGATGACTTGAACAACAGAACCTTATGATTAGCCGAGACTAATTTATCTACTGTGATTGGCATAGCGCAGAACACTGTCACCACACAACCAATAATAAAGTCTTATTGTTAGGATAAGCAAATTCGACTTTTGTTTTTAGACCATAGCGCTTACAATTTTAATCAACAACTAAGTACATTCGTCAAAAAAGGGGAAAAGAAAATGGATGAAATAAAATCCTTAATGGATCAGTCTATTGATAACATACGTGAAGAGCTGTGGGCGCTTGGCGATAGTATTTATGATAATCCGGAAGTGGCTTTGCATGAAGTGTTTGCGAGTACTTTGCTTGAAGATTGGCTTGAACAGCATGGATTCAACGTAACCAGAGGCTTGGGCACGATGAGTACTGCTTTCCGTGCTACCTATGAAAATGGAGCGGGAGGCCCATCCATTGGACTGCTTTGTGAATATGATGCGCTTCCGGGACTTGGGCACGCCTGCGGACATCACCTCCAAGGCCCTTGTATAATAGCAGCGGCCAATGCCATAAAAGAAGCTAGCATAGATAAGCCGTATAAGTTGGTAATATATGGTACCCCTGCAGAAGAAAACCTTGCCGGCAAAATAACTATGCTTGAAGAGGGCTGCTTTAGGGATATTGATGTGGCACTTATGATGCACGGTAGCCCGACGACAACTTGCGACATTAAGTCCATGGCTAATTACCACATTGATGTTGTGTTTGAAGGTAAAAGCTCCCATGCGGCAATAAATCCGGATAAAGGCCGCAGTGCCTTGGATGCTCTACTGCTTACATTCCAAGGTATAGAGTTCCTCAGGGAACATGTTCCAGAAGATTCCCGCATGCATTATACTGTGGCGGATACATATAACATTCCTGCCAATGTTGTTCCAGACAAGGCCAAAGGCAGCTTCATACTCAGGTCTTTCAATATGTACACGTTGGAAAACATATTCTCCAGATTTGAGCGCATAGTGCATGGTGCGGCAGAAATGACCGAAACTACGGCCACAATAAAGGTACAATCTCATATGGCGGCCAAAATACCGGTACTTTCATTGAACAAACTACTGATTGACTGTGCTGAAGAGATTGGCGCTCCACGCATAAGCGGTCCAAGGAAGAAGCCAGGCTCAACCGATTTTGCAAACGTTATGGAAATTGTTCCCGGCTCCTGCATTCGCGTAGCATTTGTGCCTGAAAACGCAGCGTCCCATTCGCAGGAGTTTCTTGCAAACGGAAAAGCGGAAACAGGTCACAATGCAATAATATATGGTGCAAAGGTGCTTGCTAATGCAGCATATGAAATGATAAAGGATGATTCGCTTCTTGCTGAAATAAAAGATGAGTTTATTCGCAATAAGAATAAAATGAAAGAGGAGGCATAGTGGTATGTGGAAATACGTATTAAAGCGATTATTGCTGCTTATTCCCGTAATGCTTGGCACGATACTTGTGGTGTTCTTCATAATGGATCAGTCTGATGTTGACCCTGCTAAGGTGATGCTAGGCGATGCGGCTACAGAAGAAACCATAGCGCAGCTGCATGAAGAACTAGGATTGGATGATCCATTTCTTGTAAGGTATGCAAGATATGTACTGAACCTGATTAAAGGAGATATGGGTACATCCTATAACTACCATACTCCTGTTGCAAATCAGATTGCAGCAAGGCTGCCAAATACAATATTGCTTGCAGGCACCGCTGTGCTGCTTACTATAATTGTTGGTATCCCGATAGGTGTATTGGCGGCAAAAAAGCAGTATAGCTTCTTTGATAACATATCAATGGTGTTTTGCCTGTTTGGCGCTGCATCGCCTGCATTCTGGATAGGCCTTATACTCGTTCTTGTGTTTAGTCTTAAATTACCTATCCTTCCAGCATCTGGAATGGGCAAAGGCTTCATCAACTGTCTCCTATCTCTCATTCTTCCAGCTATAACGTTGAGTCTGCATGGTACGGCTACTGCTGCGAGGACTACGCGATCATCAATGCTTGATACGATACGCCAGGATTACATTGACACGGCGCGGGCTAAAGGTACTAGCGAGAAGGTGATTACTCGCAAGCATATGCTGAGAAATGCACTGATACCCGTAATTACGGCTGTTGGTCTAAACTTTGGTGTTCTGCTTGGCGGGTCAGTATTGACTGAAACGGTGTTCGCATGGCCGGGAATAGGAAGGTATGTAATAGAATCCATAAAAACGCAGGATATCCCAAGCGTATTGGGCTGCGTAGTAACCCTTTCTGTGATGTTTACGATTGTTAATGTTCTTGTTGATATTCTGTACGCCTTTGTTGATCCACGTATAAAGGCACAGTACAAGCGTGCTGGGAGGAAATAACCATGAATGAAAAGCAAACCGGCAATATAGTAACTAATGGTATAAACAGCCGCAGCTTATGGGCCGAAGCATGGCTAAGGTTCAAACGTAATCGCGTAGCTGTTGCCGGACTAATATTCGTTGCCTTTCTTATCGTCGTATCAATAGCTACCTTGGTATTGGATTTGGTTACGTCCAATGAAATATACAATGCTTACGTTGTAAAGCAGAACCTTTCTCTAAAATTGGCTCCGCCGAGTGCTGAACACGTATTCGGCTGTGATGAATATGGCCGCGACATACTTTTCAGGCTTATCTGGGGTACGAGATATTCTTTGTTCATTGGTGTTGTATCCATAGCCATAGCGCTTGTAGGCGGCGGTATACTTGGTTCTATTGCCGGATTCTATGGCGGAAAAGTGGACCAAATGATTATGCGAGTGATGGATGTATTCCTTTCTATTCCTTCTATGGTTATGGCAATAGCAATCGTATCGGCCTTAGGTACAGGCATGACGAACTTGCTCTTTTCAATAGCTGTGCCGCAGATACCACGCCTTGCAAGAATTGTCAGGGCATCTGTAATGTCTGTAAAGGATAGGGAATTTGTGGAAGCAGCGCGTTCAGTTGGCGCTGGTGATTTTGAGATAATACTCAAGTATATAATTCCAAATGCCCTCTCCCCTATCATTGTTCAGGCATCGCTGAGTGTAGGCGCTGCAATCTTGTCAATAGCAGGTCTTAGCTTCCTTGGCATAGGCGTGCAGCCACCTGCACCGGAGTGGGGTTCAATCCTTAATGCAGCCCGCACATATATGAGAGATGCTTGGCATATTTCAGTCATTCCTGGATTGATGATAATGATAACGGTACTTTCGTTGAATGTTGCAGGAGATGGACTGCGCGATGCGCTTGATCCAAAGCTGAAAAACTAAATGGAGATATCACATGAGCTTTTTAAGTATTGATAATTTAAAAGTTGACTACGTGACTGATGATGGCATTGTTCATGCACTTAACGGCGTAAGTCTTGAACTGGTGCAGGGTGAAACGCTTGGCCTTGTAGGTGAAACCGGAGCCGGCAAAACGACAATGGCCAAATGCATAATGGGAATATTGCCAAAGCGTACCGGAAAAATCAGGTCCGGAGAAATAACGTTTGAAGAAAAGAATTTGTTAAAGTGCTCCGAAAAAGAGTTGCAAAGTATTCGCGGCGCACAGATAGCCATGATATTCCAGGACCCTATGACCTCACTCAATCCTGTTCTTACGGTTGGTGAGCAGATAGCTGAAGCCGTTGAAAACCACGAGCGTTGTGGCAAGGCGCGCGCTATGGAGCGTGCTGAAGAAATGCTGGAACTTGTAGGCATACCGGCAGAGCGTGTGCATGAATATCCGCATCAGTTTTCTGGCGGCATGAAGCAGAGGGTTGTTATAGCTATTGCACTGGCATGTAATCCTAAAATGCTTATAGCGGATGAACCTACGACGGCGCTTGACGTTACCATACAGGCTCAGGTTCTGGAAATGATGCAGTCACTTAAGCGTCAGCTTAATACATCGATGCTGCTGATAACGCATGACCTTGGTGTTGTTGCCCAGAATTGCGACCGTGTTGCGGTTATATATGCCGGTGAGATAGTTGAATATGGCACAGTAATGGACGTGTTCAAACGCATGAAACACCCGTACACACAAGGTTTATTCTCTTCCATACCGCAGATAAACGCAGATGTGAAACGGCTCAACTCAATTCCGGGATTGATGCTTGATCCAACGCTTGATGTAGAAGGATGTAGGTTCTGCGACAGGTGCAAATATGCTACCGAAGAATGTCGTATCAACCATCCGGAATTAGTTGAAATCGAGTCCGGCCATTCCGTGCGGTGTTTTCAGAAGAAATAAGGAGGGCGAGCGCATATGTCACTGACTAACAATGATACATTGTTGCAAGTAAATAATCTTAAGAAGTACTTTCCTACCCCGCATGGTCTTCTTTATGCGGTGGATAATGTGAGCTTCAATATTAATAAAGGCGATACGCTTGGTGTTGTTGGCGAATCTGGCTGCGGAAAATCAACGCTTGGCCGTTCCATACTTAGATTACATGAGCCAACGGCAGGTGAAGTCATTTTCGAAGGCAAGAATATTCTTTCACTTAATCATGCGCAAATGAAGCACATGAGAAAGGACATGCAACTTATATTTCAGGATCCGTATGAATCGCTTAATCCAAGAATGACCGTAAGCCAAGCAATACAGGCACCTATGCTTATTCAGGGCATGTATAAATCAAAGGACAAAGCTGCCCTGGAAAAACGGACATTAGAAATGATGGATATGGTTGGTTTGGCTCGTAGGCTTGTAAATAGCTATCCACACGAGTTAGATGGCGGCAGGCGGCAGCGAATTGGCATTGCGCGTGCGCTTGCGCTTAAACCGAAGTTCATTGTATGTGATGAACCTGTATCGGCGCTGGATGTATCAATTCAGGCGCAGGTATTGAATCTGCTACAGGATCTCCAGGAGCAGCTTGGCTTGACGTATATGTTTATTACGCATGACTTATCTGTTGTAAAACATCTTTCAACGCAGATTATGGTAATGTACCTAGGTCAGACTGTTGAAATTGGATCACCTGATCAGCTGTTCCATAACCCCTGCCATCCATATACGAAGGCATTGCTTTCGGCAATACCGATACCGGATCCGGAAATAAAGATGGAAAGGATACAGCTTAAGGGCGAAATAACATCGCCGATCAACGTTGGTCCTGGATGCAGATTTGCAAAGAGGTGCGTCTATGCAAAGCCGGAGTGCCACGAAAGATCCTGCGAAATGACTGAGGTGGAATCCGGACATAAAGTCGCCTGCTTTATGGTCAAAGACATGATGTAGTTTTATCGGTGATATCCGATTTAACTTATAAAAGAATTCAAGGAGGAAATACGAATGAAATCTCAGAAGAAGTACAGCAAAATAATTAGCTGTATACTTGCAGTAATGATGATCGTATGCATTTTTGCTGCTTGCACAAACCAGACCAATGAGCCGAGCAACACCAATAGCGGCACAGAAGCTAATGGAACATCTAGTGAGCGGAAGCAGAAGGACACGTTGATTGTTGTAAAGAGCGAAGATGTATCTTCCCTTGACCCGTCAAAAATAGTTAACCAGAAGTCCTTCACTATATACTCTCAGATATTTGAGGGATTGGTAAGGTTTAATCCCGAGACCAAGGCCGTGGAGCCTTGCCTTGCAACCGAGTGGAAGCAGATAGATGATCTGAACTGGCATTTCACTCTCCGTCAGGGCGTAAAGTTCCATGATGGTTCCGAAATGACATCAGAAGACGTTGTGTACTCCTTTGAGCGTATTATGAGCAGCGGCGTCGTTTCCAGCTATGTTGACTATATCGATAAGATAGTTGCGGATGGCGATTATGCCGTTACTATAACCATTAAAATGCCTTATGCACAGATAATACAGGCACTTACCTATCCTGCTGCCGTTGTGGTATCTAAGGCTGCTGTTGAAGCAAATGAAGAGGGCTTTGCTCAGAAACCAATCGGAACTGGTCCGTATGCTTTTGTAGAGCGCTTTGAGGCCGACTCAATTACGCTTATTGCTTTCGATGATTACTGGGGAGAAAAGGCTAAGACAAAGAACCTTATATTCAAAGTTATACCCGAAGGATCCCAGCGCACTATAATGCTTGAAAACGGCGAAGCCGACATTATATGTGATGTTCCCTCTAATGATGCAGCAAGGATAGCTGCTGCTGATAACCTTAAGCTTTATAATGAGACCGGCAATAAGTACTATGCATTGATTTTCAAATGCGATTCCTCTACCCCGGTAAGCAACAAGCTTGTTCGTCAGGCATTTGAATATGCCATAGATAAACAGGCGCTTGCCGATGCCGTTATGGCCGGTTATGCTCAGGTAGGTTCTCTCCTTTGCACTCCTGCTACCACTGGTTACAATGCCGAAAAGGACCGAGGTAATGTTTACGATGTAGAAAAGGCAAAGGCGTTGCTGACTGAAGCAGGCTATCCTGATGGATTCGACCTTGAAGTATATGTCCGCACTGGACAAATCTATGAAGAGATTGCTACTATAATACAAGCTCAGCTTGCTGAAGTTGGTATCAATATAAACATAAATCTGTTGGAAAGCGCTAAGATAGATGAAAAGTTCTATGGCGGCGAGGAAATCCCCATCCGTCTTTCCTTCTATAATAACATTTGCGCCGATACGGACTTCATAATGCAGAAGCTTCTCCCAACCACCTATGGTCAGGTCTACTTCAATGATGATATGGTTGATCTCATTAACCGTTCTCGCGCAGAAACTGATGATGCTAAGCGCCAGGCTATATATGATGAGTTCCATGACCTTATGGCAGATGATATGCCGCAGCTGTCGCTCTTCTATGAGCAGATACTCGTAGGCACGAGCAACATGGTAGAAGGATTCTCAATAAATCCTCTCGGTGCTCACCAGTATTGCCACGTTGTGGTATACGAAAACTAAAGCATTGCTTAAAACGTTATTGCCAGGTTAATGCGTATAGCATTATCCATTTATCAGTGCAACACATTGGGAGAACTGCATATACGGCAGTTCTCCCGTGCTAAATTACCAATAACTTAATGAGGCATAAAACATGAATACTTATAAAGCTATAAGAAACGAAATATCAAGTGATAACATGATGGCGACTGTTCATCAGCTTGCCAAGTGGAAAAGACATTCAGGCACAGCCGAAGAACTTGAAGCATTCAAATACTTAAAATCAGTACTTGACGGTTTTGGATATACAACCAGACTTATTCCATGTGAAACATATATAAGCTTACCTGTCAGCTGCACGCTGAAAGTAAACGATGAGCCGGTTTATGCGCAAACGCATTCCATGGTACCTAATGCCCATGCGCTTGCACCGTTGATATATTGCCAAAATGAAACAGAAATAAGGAACACAAACTGTGCCAACAAGATTGTGTTGACAAATGGCCGCGCAGTATATGGGCCTGTAAAGGCGGCGCAAGACGGAAATGCTGCCGGTATCATATTTGTTCAGGAAGCAGTTATACGCGAATGCATCCCATCTGCCTGCTGGGGCAGTCCTACTACGCATGACTGGGGATTGCTTCCTAAAATACCAGTTGCATCAATAATTGATGATGCAGGGAATCCGATGATAGAACAGCTCAAATCTGGATCTACGCTTATTGCAGACATTACTACAGAAGTAGATACAGGATGGCAAAATATTCCCCTGCTTATTGGTGATATCAAGGCACCAGAAAACTGCAATCAGTTCGTTCAGTTGACTGGTCATTGCGATTCATGGTACTACGGTGCTATAGATAATGGCACAAGCAATTCGCTGCAAGTAGAAATAGCACGTATAGCGAAAGAACATCAGGCAGAATTAAAGAGGAACTTCAGGGTCGTATTCTATTCCGGACATTCGCATGGTCGGTATGCCGGTTCCGCATGGTATGCAGATAACTTCTTTGAGGATCTGCGTGCAAACTGCATAGCCAATATAAACACAGACAGCGCAGGTTGCAGGGGCGCTGATGATATTATCCATTCTATAGTTATGCCTGAAGCTAAGCCCTTGGCAGTACAAATAGTTAAAGAGCAAACTGGCGAACAATTCGAGGGTAAACGCTGCGGCCGCCTTGGTGATCAGAGCTTTTGGAATGTAGGCCTTTCAAGCGCTTTTGCATCATTCTCAAGACAGAAGAAGCGAATGCTGCCTAATGGAAAGATGGGTTTTGAACGCGGCAATTCGGAACTTGGACCAGGCTGGCATACTCCGGATGACCTTGAAAAGCATATAGATCCTAATAATCTTCTGCGCGATGCCAAAATAGTCGGCGAGTATGTTATGACATGCCTAACAGAGCAGGTAATCCCTATGCATCTTGAATGTGCTGTAGCCGAAATAACCAGTGAACTTGAAAAGTGGGCAGCGCTGGCGGGCGATAAGTTTGATTTAGATGATACGATAGAACGCTCAAAACAGCTTAATGGCAAAGTCGAACTATTTATGGATACGGAACTATCGGATAGTGTTAAAAATGAGTGCATATTGAAACTCAGCCGTTTGCTGACAGCAATAAACTTTACGCGTGGAAGTATATATGGAAACGAGCCTGCCCTACCTATAGACGCAATACCTGTGCTTTCATCAATACATAAGCTTATAGACCAGAATACTGCCGAAGTTGATATTCCAGCACTAAAGTTGGAACTCTTGCGTGCAAGGAACTTCATTAATCATAATATAAAGCTTGCTAATGACTTGCTGGATAGCGTTATGAAATAGAAGGAGGAAACATTATCATGCCAAAGATAGTAAAGTGCGAAGTAAAACTGCTTACACGCCCCCATGTTGTGTTAACCACGTCTTATGGCGCGACTAAGCAAGAACGTAGTCATGCTATCGTTATTCTTTACAGTGAAGATGGTAAAGTTGGTTACGGTGAGGCTACCCCGCTTTCAAAGTTTACTGGTGAAACGACGGAAATTGTTGTAAACATATTAGAAAATGTGATTCTGCCAGCTATTGTAGGTATAGACTGCTTTGACATAGCGAGGGCTCACATTATCATGGATAATGCCATTGCTGAAAACCACGCAGCGAAGTGCGCGGTGGATTGTGCCCTTCATGACCTTGCGTCAAAAGAGTTAGGGATTCCTCTATATCAAATGCTTGGCGGCAAATGCCGAGATAGCGTAAGCATAAACCGACACATAGGCATAATGGATAATGTGCAAGCCGTTTCTTTAGCTAAGGACTTTGTGAGCCAGGGATTCATGAGCATAAAAATGAAAGTTGGCGGGAATGTGCAAAGCAACATATCAAGAGTAAGGGCAGTACGTGAAGCGGTTGGCGATGATGCTAAGATAAGAATAGACGCAAACGCCGGATATAATTATACGCAAGCTTCAGAGTTCGTAAAAGGCGTATATGACTGCAATGTAGAGTACTATGAACAGCTGCTTCCGAAATGGGATATCGACCAAACGGTAGCGTTGCGTAAAAACTTAGGTATTCCTATTCTGCTCGATGAAGCGGTGAATACACCGGAACAGGCTGTTCGTTATGCTGTGAGCGGAGCAGCAGATGCATTTACGATAAAACTGTGCAAATGCGGCGGGCTATATAGAGCGAAACAGATTGCCGGCATAGCCGAAGCATTCGGAATGGGTATCGTTGTTGCCAGCACATATGATACGCATATTGGCTGCGGTGCGTGTCTGCATCTTGCCACTGCACTTCCCAACATACAATCGGCATGCGATTTGACAACATATGCAAGCCAAAAGGATATTGCAAAATCATGCCATGTGTTGAACGGAATGCAATTACATGCCGGAGATGCAGATGGAGTAGGCGTTTTCTCTATGAATGACTTTGGAATGACAGTCAATAATGCTTAAAAGGTAGGAATGTACATGGAAACTACATGCTCGTTTATTGATGGAAATACGCTGTATGAGTGCATAAATAATAAAATAGATGTAGACCGTATTCTGGCGCATATAGAAAAAATGAACCAATGGCATAGGTATACCGGCACGCCTGACGGTGAGGCTTTTGTGGATGATCTGATAAGGCGCCTTGATGAATACGATATCCCATATGAAATCGAAACATATCAGGCATATGCAAGCATCCCTGTGAAAAGCAGTTTGACACTAAGTAACGGAGATGACGTTCGTACCATAGCCGATGTGTATAGTGCGGATACTACAGATGATTTATATGGACAAATAATATATGATCATTGGTCTGAAAACAATAATAATACTCCAGAAGAAACGGCGATAAGATATGCCGCTTTTAAAAACAAGATAGTTCTATCTCATAGCAGCGGCGGAGAGTTTGCCAACGAAGTAGCACGCTATGGTGGCTTGGCTTTGCTGCATATAAATAAAAGCAAGGGCGGATATATTCATCATAGCAACATAAGCCCAGTTTGGGGGACACCATGTATAAATCAGATGCACATGTTATGCGTGCTGCCGTCGGTGGGTATATCGTTGGAGGATGGTGACAAACTGATAAACATGCTTGACCAGCAGGATGTTTATGCAACACTGAATGTAAAAATGAATACGCGCATAGTCACTACACGTATGCCCATAGTCAATATTCAAGGAAATAGCGACAAGTTTGTTCTGCTGCATGGTCATTATGACTCGTGGTATGAGGGCATAACTGATAATGCAGCAAGCGATGCTATATTGCTTGAACTGGCCCGCGCTTTCTATGCAAACCGTGATAGCTTAAAGAGAAGTATACGTATTGCTTGGTGGTCGGGACATTCTGACGCTCGCTATGCTGGTTCGACATGGTATTGTGATACACATTGGGACGAACTGAATAAAAAGTGTGTAGCCAGCATAAACCTTGATCTTACAGGGTGTAAATGCGCAAATCAGATACGCGCCCGCACGGCATGCATGGAAGGTGAAAGCTTTACTGCAAACCTTATAAAAGAGTTTACGGGTGTGGATGCCAAGGCATATATCCCCATGATTCGCGGTGCCGACCAAAGTTTCTGGGGAGTACATATACCAATTCATATTATGTTTAAGTATGAACCTACGGATGAAACAAGGGTCTCCCCATGCCCAAGCGGTGGGCCATGGTGGCATACCGATCAAGACACTCTGGATAAGCTTGATGTAAACATTCTGCTAAGAGACTTGCGTATTAATGCTAAGGCGGTATGCCTGATAACAAATAGTGGTGCATTGCCGATGAACCTTATAGAGTTCATAAACAAAGTAGAAAAGTGTCTTATAAGCATTCAAAAAGAAACTCCAGACGGATTTGGTATGCAGGATGTCTTAGCATCGATTGGTAACGTAAAATCAGCATGTACTATTTTGGTAGAGTGCATTAAGGACAACCCCAGTACGGATTATGATGCGTTATTTAAATCGGTTGCAGGTGAACTGGTAAGACTTGTTTACTCCGCTGGAAGCATGTATCAACAAGATTTGTCTTCACCGTATCAACCATTCGGAGTTTTGACTAATTCGGTAAAGACTGCAAAGAATATGCGCAGTACGGTTTCAGCTTTGTGTGCTAAAACGGAATTTATAAGGGCTTGTAATCGTATAAAAGGGCAATGTGATGCGATTCAAAAGATAATTAAATGCTATATAACAATGGCATAACTATTGTATTACTTATTAGTTAGGACAATTAGTTCGCGCAAAACAAAAGGCAGAAGCTATTACCCTTCTGCCTTTTGCCGTTGTTGTTATGTTGTTTTTTATTTACCCATTAGGGCATGACTTAATTATAGCACTAAAAACCGAATATGCAAGTTCAGATTTCTTTATATTACCTTATAATGCGAATTAGATGCAAACATCAGTGCTTAGCTGCACAATGGCGGTACATCAGCATAGTCGTTTTGCACTTGTATCGCTATACATGAACTGCATTTCGGCTGTCCATTCTTTCTGCCTTATACCCTCTTTTTACGCTTAAAAGTAACAAAGAGTGCAATGCCGGCCACAAGCAACACTATAGGCAGTATTATGCTGTCCTCGCCGCCGGTAACGGGCATTTCAGCCGTAGGCGGTGTAGGCACGTTTGAACCGGGCCAACCTGGGTAGGGGTTACCGCCATTGCCGCCCGGATTGCTCGTGGGCTTTACAGTCGGAATAGGAGCCACCGTCGGACTGGGTGCTATGGTCGGCGTCGGCTCGACTGTTGGAGTGGGCGCTACGGTGGGAGTGGGCTCCACCGTCGGTGTGGGCGCTACCGTTGGGGTAGGCGCTACGGTCGGTGTGGGCTCAACCGTCGGAGACGGTTCTACAGTAGGTGTAGGCTCTACTGTAGGAGTGGGTTCGACAGTAGGAGTAGGCTCTACGGTCGGACTGGGTTCCACAGTCGGAGTAGGTTCGATTGTGGGAGTAGGATCAGTCGTAGGAGTAGGATCTACCGTAGGAGTAGGATCTACTGTAGGAGTAGGATCTACCGTAGGAGTAGGATCTACCGTAGGGGTAGGTTCTACTGTTGGAGTAGGCGTGGGATCTCCGCCGGCAGGATTTACGGCAACGGATACGGAATCAGCCGATATAGCGGGGCTATCGGTACCGGGAACCATTACGCATTCCCTAAGGCCTGAGGTAAATGCAGCCTGAGATTCGTTGGTTATGTCGCTCTTGGCGGTAAAGGTCAGGGTCATTATAACGCCTGCGGGTAGAGTTTGATCAAGGTTCATATCGAACCAGTTAATCTCAAGATAGTTATCGGGCGCGGTACCTTTTATAAGGTCTGCGCTGAGGTTGCTGCTCACAGAATTGCTGCCCGTAAGTTCGAACAGGTTTCCGTTAAAGCCAACTGTGAACGTGGCTGAGGCCATATTGATTATAGCCTCCTCAAGCGTAAGCGAAACGTTTACGCTTTCGCCCGCCTTTATGGCGGCGTTATCTACGCTTGGCGTAAGGCTTTGCGCCAATGCACCGGCTGCAATGCCCCTGTCTCTTATACACATCTGACGCTGCCGACGATCTTACGCGTGTAGA
>ERZ1027176.879-NODE-879-length-12954-cov-5.918598_pt1 | contig 12954 bp, 10 predicted proteins | sample MGYA00519248_ERZ1027176 | MGnify/ENA primary metagenome ERZ1027176 (study PRJEB26926, sample SAMN06164413) | human gut metagenome | biome: ENVO:00009003; feature: ENVO:2100002; material: ENVO:00002003 | host: Homo sapiens | place: USA | collected 2012 ...
TATGGCTCAACCTGCTCAAATCGAACGCTGCAATAAGGGGATGGCTGACAGTCTTTCGTTCGGACATGGAAGCCCAAGGAGGCATTGGTCAGCCAGTTGCTCCCCTTATTGTAGCTTAGGCATGAGACGGAAAGGAAGCCGGACTGGCTGCCCGACTTTCCTGTCCAAATTTATTGTAATAGGAGGCATGACCTATGGGTATTCTGGACGGCATTGTTGAATGGATTGCAGAGCAGGTCATGGCGGGCCTTGACTTGATAACCACCTCGGTTTTGGGGGCGCTGGGCTGCGATATGGCGGTATTTCTGCGCTACTTTCCCGCAGCCGAAACGATGTACAGCGTTTTTGTGGCACTGGGCATCGGTATCATTCTCCTTAACTGGGTGTGGCAGCTGTTCAAGAACTTTGGCCTGGGAGCCGGTATTGAAGCGGAAGACCCGCTCAAATTGAGCATCCGGTCCGTCATTTTTATTCTTTTAGCGTTCTTCTCCAATGAGATTGTCAGCATGATCCTGACCATCGGCGGCACACCGTATAACTGGATTATGGATTCGGAGCTGCCGGCACTCAGTTTTGCGGATTTCAATTCTGTCATGCTGGTCATCATCGGGGTGTGCGCCAATGGGGCTGTGGCCCTTATCACTCTGATTTTAGTCATCATTCTGGCGTGGAACTACCTGAAGTTGCTGCTGGAAGCGGCAGAGCGATATGTATTGCTCGGCGTGCTGGTCTATACGGCTCCAGTAGCCTTTTCCATGGGGGCAAGCCAGACAACATCAAACATCTGGAAATCCTGGTGCCGGATGCTGGGCGGTCAGATTTTTCTTCTGCTGATGAACGCCTGGTGCCTGCGCCTGTTCACGAGCATGGTTGGTTCGTTTATCTCCAACCCGCTCTCTTTGTAAGGAGGGCCATTTTGAAAAGACTCAAGAAAATTTTGTTCCTTGCGCTGATGGTCGCAGCTCTCTCCTGTCTGTTCTGCCAGCCTGCTTTCGCTATTTCGGAGGAAGAAGTCCAGGCACAAGTGGACGCCGTAGGCAAAGAAGCCGTTTCGGGGAATGTGCTGATCTGGTTTATGTGCGCAATCGGATTTCTTAAAGTATCACAGAAGATCGATTCTTTTATGGCAAGTCTGGGCGTCAATGTCGGCCATACCGGAGGCAGTATGCTGGCGGAGGCTATGATTGCGGCCAGGGGATTCAGCGGATTTAAGAGCTTTGCCAGCAATCACTTTGCGGGAGGCCGCAGCAGTCATTCCTCCCATGTCCGTGCAAACGGTGGCGGAAAAGGCGGTGCTGGATTCGGCGCTGGTTTTGCCAGCGGTGGCTTGGCCGGCGTGATTAAAAGGAATGTTACCAATAATGCGGTCAAAACGGCCACAACGCCCCCGGATGCCAAGCCCTCCGGATTAAGTGGGCTGGTCGGCGGCGCTGCAGGCGGCATCGGTGGACATATCTACGCCTCCTCCGTAAGCAAAGGAGGCAATTTTGCCAACAATGTCATAGGATCGGTTGCTACCGGGAGTATCACCCAGATGGGAACTATGACCGGGGATAAAGCTGTAGAAGCTCTGCATTCCTACATGGGTCATGCGGCATTGGAGCCCGGGGCCGAGAATATTCCCACTTATCAGAATGTGGAGATTGGCGGCGGCCGCATTACCGGCACAGAAGTCACTCCGGAGCATCCAGAAGGCATCGCTTTTGGTATGTATCATGCAGACCAGTATGTGGCGCCGGAAGGCCAATACACAACCGTTCACGCTGTAGATGGTACTGCCTGGTATAAGCAGTATGCCGCGGATGCGGTTGAAAAATCCCCCTATATGGCACCGGACGGCTCGATTGCCTATCACGAATCCATCGTGAAGAAACTGCCGCCTACTCCCAAAAGAAAGGACAAACTCTAATGGCTGAAGAACAAAAAAACAGCTCCGCCGAAACAGTAGATGCTGCGGCCTCTGCCGCACATACGGTCAAAGGCGCTATCAAAGCTGGCAAGGCCATCTCTGGAGCAGCGAAAGGCGCTGCCGCCGCCGGCCCCTATGGGGCTGTGGCTGGGGCCGTCTGGGCCGGCCGAAAGCACATCGGCAAAATCATTGCCGTCATTGCCATTCTGCTTTTGCTGCCTGTCCTTTTCCTCCTGATGCTGCCCGGCCTGATTTTTGGAGGGCTGGTCAATGCCTTTTCACCAGCTGATCCTGACACGCCTATCCTCAACAGCGAAACCGCCATCGTAGAAAACGCCAACGACATTACCTTTGCCATCAACGCCATTCTGGGTGAGGCGCTGGATGATGTGATGGCCCGTATCGAAGTGGACTTTGCCTCTTCTGGCGCCGACAAAATGGAGGTCAAAAACCCCTATTCTTCCGGCCTGGTCTACAACGCCAACCTCATCGTTTCACAGTATTGCGCTGCCCGGGATGAAGACTTTGAGAGCATTTCGCTGGATGACCTGTCCACTGTCCTGCGGGAGAACAAAGAGCATCTATACTCTTATACCAGTGTGCGGGAGAGCCGTGAGGTCACATCCGAAGATCCGGAGACCGGTGAGGAAACCATCTCCACCGAGATCTGGATGATCTATACCATTCGCTACAACGGCGAGTCTTATCTTGCCGACCATGTTTTCGCGCTTACGGATGAGCAGAAAGAACTGGCGTCCGATTATGCCTCTAACCTAAGTCTCTTTTTAGGCGACGGCCTGCTGCAAAATGTGGACGAGTGGACAGGGAACAGTATCCCCTCCCTTGGAGATGTAACCTTTACCGACGGCGGGACCCCGGTTGTTTATTACAATCAGCTGGATGAACGCTATGCCAGTCAACCCTATGGCACCGATAACATCGGCGGCTATGGGTGCGGGCCCACCGCCATGGCAATCGTGGTTTCCTCCCTCACGGACGATATGGTAGACCCGGTGGAAATGGCAAAGTGGTCATATGACAATGGCTATTGGTGCAAAAGCAGCGGCTCTTATCACGCATTGATCCCTGCTGCTGCGGAGGAATGGGGCCTTCCGGTATCCGGCTGCACGACTTCCGAGCCCCAGCGGATTCTGGACGCTCTCGCAGATGGCAAGCTGGTCGTGGCAATTATGTCCGAAGGCCATTTTACCTCATCCGGCCACTTCATTGTTCTCCGTGGCGTAAAAGACGGCCAGATCATGGTGGCTGACCCGGCCAGTTACAAGCGAAGCGGGCAGTTGTGGGATCTGTCCATCATCTTAAATGAAGCAAGCCGCCGTGCGGCAGCAGGCGGTCCTTTCTGGATTATTGGCTGACCGCACCGCACCCCGGCATCAGAAACGAGGTAATACATGAGCAACAAGAATGACCATGATATTTATATCATACCGCCGAACTTCATAGAAACAGGCACTTTTTTTGGCGGTATGTTCCGTGCGCGGAATGTGATTGAAGCCGGCATCCTGGCACTTGCCATTGGGACGCCGGTTTTTTTGTGCCTTCCATTTGGGCTGGCCGCCCGCATTATTGCTTTATGCCTGACTGCGCTCCCGGTGGCATTGGTTGCCCTCATTGGCATTTCAGGGGAAAGTCTCTCGCAGTTTCTGATCACTTTTCTGAAATACCTGCGGAATCGCCGCGTTGTCGGCGGTGACGGTGAACAGCCCTGTGAAAAAACGGCTCCCTCCAAATCAGCCGGCAAGCATCTCAAACAGAAGCCTCCAAAGGAGAGAAAGCCCAAGGCGCCGAAGCGCCGGCGGTCTGGTGAAGCAGATTTCCCCGCTGAGTTTGATGAAGTCCGCGGATATGAAATCCGTGAAAAGCTCCGGCCCAAGAAAAATGCTAAAAAGGATCGTCCTGCCAAGGGCAATAAGGCAAAAAAGAACGCAAAAAAGCGCCATGAAAAGGAACGCCTGCCCAAACGCCCCGCCCGTGTCAAGGAGCAGAAGCCCGCCTGCCTCAATCCAGTGGCGGATTATCTGCCCATTGAGAAAGTGGAGAACGGCATTATCTATACCAAAGACCATCGCTTTGTCAAGGTGGTCGAAGTTGTCCCCATCAACTTTATGCTGCGCAGCGCCCGGGAACAGAGGAATATCATCTACTCCTTCGTTTCGTACCTGAAGATCTCGCCCATCAAGCTCCAAATCAAGGTTCTGACCCGCCGTGCGGACATCAACCGCCACCTGGACACGGTGCGCCAGGAGATGGCCCATGAGGAAAACGAGCAGTGCCGCTTGATGCAGGAGGATTACCTGAACTTTGTGCAGCAGGTCGGCTCCCGGGAAGCTGTGACCCGGCGGTTTTTCCTGATTTTCGAGTATGAGCCCTGGGCCAATACCCGGCGCTCCGAACAGGAAGATGAGGCAATCCAATCTCTCCAAAGTGCTGTCCACACGGCATCCAATTACCTGCGTCAATGCGGCAACGAGGTCGTTGTCCACGAAAACGAGGACGAATTTACCGTAGATGTTTTCTATAATTTGTTGTGCCGAAATGAAAGTGCGGTCAAGCCCCTGTCGGTACGGGCACAGGAAATTGTGGCACAGTATCTCGACAAGGGGCGGGAGGGCGAGATTGACCGCATCCCGGCGGCTGAATTTGCTGCTCCCAAAAGCATCGACTTCACCCATGGACGGTATCTCTGCATAGACGGGCTGTACTATACTTATCTGCTCGTCCCATCAGATGGTTACAAAACACAGGTGCCCGCGGGCTGGCTGAGTTTGATCGTCAATGCCGGTGATGGCATTGACCTCGATATGTTTCTTTCACGCCAACCCAAAGAGCGCATTATTCAGCGGGTCGGCCAGCAGCTCCGCATCAACCGGTCAAAAATCAAGGATGCCAGCGACACGAACACGGACTTCGATGATATAGACGGCGCTATTCGGAGCGGCTATTTTCTGAAGGAGGGCCTTGCGAATAACGAAGATTTCTATTATCTCAACTTGTTGATTACTGTGACTGCCCCTTCTGTGGAGGACCTGGAGTGGAAGGCCAGCGAAATAAAAAAGCTCCTGCTTTCGCAGGATATGGATGTCTGCAACTGCCATTTTCGGGAGGAGCAGGCATTTTGTTCTGCCCTCCCGCTGGTTTCCATGGAAAAGGGACTGTTCGAGCGTGGTAAGCGCAACCTGTTGACTGGAGGCGCGGCCAGCTGCTATCCGTTCACTTCGTTTGAGATGTGCGATGACAATGGAATCCTTCTGGGGGTCAACAAATATAACAGTTCCCTCATCATCGTGGATATTTTCAACTCTGCGATTTACAAGAACGCCAATATGGCGATCCTGGGTACCAGCGGCGCAGGCAAGACCTTTACGATGCAGCTCATGGCGTTAAGAATGAGGCGGAAAAACATTCCCGTTTTCATCATTGCACCGTTGAAGGGGCACGAATTCCACCGTGCCTGTGCCAATGTAGGCGGGGAGTTTATCCAGATTTCCCCGGCCAGCCCGCACTGCATCAATGTGATGGAGATCCGCAAGGTGGATCGGTCGGTCAGTGAGCTTCTGGACGGGCCGGGAATCCAGCTCTCCGAACTGGCCGCCAAAATCCAGCAACTCCACATATTTTTCAGTCTGTTGATCCCTGATATGTCTCACGAGGAACGACAGCTGTTGGATGAGGCTCTGATCCGCACCTACAATTCCAAAGGTATCACTCATGACAACGCCTCATTGGAAGACCCGGCCAATCCGGGCTACTACCGGGAGATGCCGGTGCTGGGCGATTTATATGAGATTTTGAAGGCCGCCCCGGAAACCACTCGCATGGCCCATATCCTCAACCGTCTGGTGAATGGCTCCGCCAGTACCTTTAACAAGCAGACCAATGTGCGGCTGGATAATAAGTACACCGTACTGGATATTTCCTCGCTTACTGGTGATTTGCTGACTGTGGGGATGTTCGTGGCCCTTGATTTCGTTTGGGACCGCGCCAAAGCTGACCGCACCGAGGAAAAAGCCATTTTTATTGACGAGTGCTGGCAGCTTCTTTCCGGCGCAGGCGCCACGGGTACCAGGCTGGCCGGTGATTTCGTTTTGGAAATTTTCAAGACGATTCGCGGCTTCGGTGGATCAGCGATCTGCGCCAGCCAGGACCTTAACGACTTTTTCAATCTGGACGAAGGCCGTTTCGGGAAAGGCATCATCAACAACAGCAAGACTAAGATCATTCTCAATCTGGAGGATGACGAAGCGGAGCGTGTCCAGGAAACCCTCCATCTCTCTGACGCAGAAACGATGGAGGTCACACACTTTGAGCGCGGCAGCGGTCTGATCTCCACCAATAACAACAATATCATGGTGGAGTTCAAGGCCAGTCCATTGGAAAAAGATCTCATAACCACAGACCGCAGGGAACTGCGGGAGCTTTTGGAGCGCAAGCGCCAAGAACAAGCTGATTCCGCTTAAAAGGCATTTTCTCTGGGAGGTGCGGAAGCGCCTCCCTTTATTGCGCGGAGTAGTGTAAAGAACATGGTTGGATGCTTTACCAACAGACGGCGGGGCAGTACCGTCCTCCGCAACCATTTAGAATTTTATATGAGGTGAGTCCAATGTATTCGACAATAAAGTAATCAAACAATGAATTTAGAGGTGATATAAAGCGAGTTTAAGAGTTTCTTTAAGCAAGTTGGAGGCAATGAAGGCGACAAATGCAAATATAACACCCGTTTAGATACTTACGGCTGCGGCTGTCAACACAACTGTAACTACTGCTATGCCCGTTCATTGCTTCATTTTCGTGGATTATGGGATGCGGCGCATCCTCGTGTTGCAGACATTGAAAAGGTCCGGCGGAAAATCCGCAGTCTCCCATCCGGAAGCATCATCAGGCTTGGAGGCATGACAGACTGTTTTCAGCCCTGTGAACTCCAGTACCGCACTACCTACCAGACCATCCAGGAGATGAATCTATGCAGGGTAAGCTATCTCATCGTCACGAAGTCTGCACTTCCCGCTGCCCCGGAGTATTTAGAGATCTTGGACAAGGAACTGGCCCATATTCAAATTACCGTGACCTGCCTGGACGATGCACAAACCGCCCAATTTGAAAAGGCCAGTCCTCCCAGCCAGCGCATCCGCGCAATTCAGGCTCTGCAAGCGGAAGGGTATGATGTGGCAATCCGATTAAGCCCCATCATCGAGGAATACATGGATTTCGACAAGCTGAATGATTTGGGAATTGAGCGGTGTGTGGTTGAATTTCTGCGCGTCAATTCGTGGATCAGGCAGTGGTTTCGGGGTGTTGATTTCTCTAAATATACCGTGCGGCAGGGAGGCTACTATCATCTTCCTTTGAAAGAAAAGCAGCGGATCGTGGAAAAAATCCATATTCCGCAGAAGACAATCTGTGAAGATGTAACGGAACACTATCAATTCTGGAGGGATTTTGTAAATCCCAATAAAGAGGATTGCTGTAATCTCCGGAAAACGCATCATTGACAGTTCCAATACGCCTATAAGACGCCTTTTTTCCTACTATTCTCGAAAAACGCCGGATTGACGCTCTAATGGCGTCTTTCCACAATTCCTATTTAACAATGCGCTTTGAAGGCGTCTGATTGGCGCCTTTAATAAAGGAGGTGAGCCCCATGAAGACCAGGGCTGAAATCTATGGGAACGAGGCTACGGACTTGCTACGGATCGTGACGATGTACCCCGGCCTCTGTGAACACCAGCTTCTTTGTTTTCACCCTGGCAAAGAAGATACTGCAAAGGCCCTGCTCTCTCATTTGGAGAGGCAGGGCCGCATTTTTCAAACAGACGGCGGTGGTTATTTCCTGGCAGGGCAAACACCAAAAACTGACCATGCGCTTGTCCGGGCAGTGTGGGTCCTGCTGGACTTCATCCGGCAGGTAGATTACCACGCTCCGGCTGATTTTCCCGTTAAACTCGTGTTTTTTGCCGACGGTGAATTATATGAGATTGCTTATATTGCCGCCGGGCAGGAGGCACTTGTCTGCCATGCTCTGCGGGGCAACAAAGGGGGAAGCCGCCGTATCATGCTGGTCGATACTCCGGCGCAAATCGCCCAAATCGACTGTCCGGGCATATCCGGATTTTGTACTGTAGACGAGGAAGGCCAGACAAATTATTTCAAGAAAGCAGGAGGCACATGATTGGATCGAAAACTAATATCCCACCGCATTGGAAGCATTCTCGACGATATATCCCGTCTGAGTAATGCGCTGTACGCGCTGGACACCACTGACATCCAGCGTTACCCCGACAACTATGAAACACTTTCCATAGATGCCGCTTTACGGGCAGAGCGGATTGCCTGCCGGCTGCGGCATCTGATTTATTCCAGCACAACCATCCGCAAAGGTGACTATCTCAAATCCGCCGGTGCAACGCACGGCATCACTGTCAACTGCGAGGACAGGGTGCTGGAGGTGACGCTGCCCTGTTTGCTGCCAAAGCGCAAACAGCGGCAAAGCGATGAGTTCCTGTTGGACCCGCTCTATTTTGTCCTTGATCAATACGCAAGAGAACACCCACTTCCGTATTACCGCGATTGCGTTGTCTGTTTCGCCCAGGTCTATGACCGGGCACTTCCCGACAGGCGGATACGCGATTACGATAATTTATCGGAAAAGCAATTACTGGATCTTCTCTCTTCCTTTGTGATGGCTGATGATACCGGCCTGTTGTGCGATGCCTATAACACGGCCGAACTGGGCGACCAGGATTGCACAAAAATCTATATCATGGAGAAGCAGCGTTTTCCGCAATGGCTGACGGAGCATAAAACGAGTCTACAATCCATCTCGGATTTTTGACCATTTTGGGCCTTCTCCGGCCCGACATCCAGCGAAGCGGCTGAAACGCCCGATTTTCCGGGCTTTTTCCCCTCATGGGGAGGCCCATTTTTACCGAAGTCCTCAGTCATTACGGTAAAAATCCTGTGCTTTCAAGGGAGGTGACTACTTGGGAAAAGCACCAACTATTTTCCACAGCCGGATACGCTTCCGTTCCGGCTTTTATCGCTGACCGCTATTTCGGGAGAGTTCCCCACCAGCCAGCTCAACCGCCTTCCCGCCAGCCCTTACTACTTGGAGGCGGTCGTGACTGCGCTCAAAAAGGCCGGACTGCTGCGCACCTACTACCGGGATCGGCTCCGGGGCTATCGGCTGGGGATCAAAGCCAAGTCAGCTCTGCTGGACGGATGGCCCGAGCGTTTTACATTCTGCCTTACAGGAGACGCAGAAACCAACCGGCTCAAAAGCGAAGCAAACCGGAGGTTTCGGCTCCACCGCCTCGCGGAAACCTATATTACTATGGGCAATGCCGGGGTATTGCTCTACCCGGATGAAAAGCCGAAGGTCTTTGCCCAGACCGGTTTTGGCGGCGAAACTGTAACATATCCCGCGTTTTACAGTTCACGCGAAGTCAAGGAGTTGGGGGCTGATGCCACCCAGATCCGAAGCTCCCGCTTCGCAGGGGTGCTGCTGGTCCCCACCGGCATCTTTGTGACCTACAATAGCGGGAGCGCTCTGATGAAGTGGCGCTACAAATCCGAACTGCGGGTAAAAACACTCCTCTGGAACATTCTATGCCAGCAGCGTCTGGCCCAGCAGTACCGTGTCGAACAGGTACATGGACTGGTATTGGGGGACAGCATGGACCTGGCCTACCAGATACTCACCAGTACCGGTGGGGCCAAGCATGACTACTTCATGCTGGACGGCAGCTACGACCACTTTTATTTCCTAACCAATGACCATCAGGGGGAGGTGATACTGGCGTTACTGTGTGACCCTGTGAAAACCGCGGAACTTGACCGCATTCTGTCACAGGGCCTCTACGCCGGCAATCCCGGCAGGGCCATGGAGCAGGATGCCGCAGAGCCGGATGGAACGCCGGTGCTGTTCGGTTACTTCTGCGATCTGCCGCGGATCGTGCGTTTCAACACCGCCCTCGAACTGATGGAACGCCCCGGTACGCTGATCTGCTTTGATTTTCAAGCAGATGTGCTGCGCCGCTATTGCAGTGACCGGGTACACCTGCAAACCATTGACTTTACAAAATTCGAGGGGAGGTTGTTCCCATAAACAAAAAGAAACTAATCATAGGCCTGGCAGCAGCGCCGGCCGCCGTATTTGCGATTCTATACGCAGGCGGTTTCCTGGCACAGCTGTTTGGCAATTACGCGGCGTGGAAACAGGGCGGCGGCATCCCCGGAGACGGAACTTCTCCGGCGATGGCGTCGCCTGATTTTTTTACCTGTCTGGCCTCCGTGTTTCATCCACCCTATGGAGTGTACGGTGTCCTGATCTGCATCGGCCTGTTGGCAATTTTGCTGCTCATGGTCATGCGCATGGGCTACAGCGATACCGGCGAATATGATACTGACCGGAATTTCATTTACTCGGCCAAGGGCACTTACGGTACTTCCGGCTGGATGAGCCGCAAGGAGATGGCCGGTGTGTTGGATCTGGTGCCTGACCTGCGCAAGCATAAAGGCGTTGTACTGGGAATGCTGGACAACAAGGCTGTCTGTATTCCCGAAAATCCCCATATCAACGGCAATCTGGCTGTGTATGGCTCCAGCGGCAGCATGAAAACCCGGTCCTTTTGCATGAATCGTATCCTTCAGGCGGCGGTCCGCGGAGAATCCCTGATTATTTCAGATCCGAAAAGTGAGCTCTACGAAAAATCCAGCGAGTATCTGCGGGATCAGGGGTACTGTGTCAAGGTGTTCAATTTGGTCAATCCGGAAAACTCGGACAGTTGGAACTGCCTTTCCGAAGTGGAGGGGCAGGAACTGATGGCACAGCTTTTTGTAGATGTCATCATTAAGAACACCATCAACAACGGCAAGGGTGACCATTTCTGGGATTCCTGTGAGATGAACTTGCTGAAGGCCCTCGTCCTCTATGTGGACCAGAGTTATGCTGAACAAAACCGCAATATCGGAGAGGTGTACCGGCTGCTGACTTTAAGCGGCGAGTCCGATTTGGACAGCCTGTTTGAGAACTTGCCGCCCACCCATCCGGCCAAAGCGCCATACAGCCTGTATAAACAGGCCAGCGATACAGTCCGCAGCGGCGTCATCATCGGCCTTGGCTCCCGGCTACAGGTGTTCCAGTCGGAGCTGATTAAGAAGATCACCACCCGGGATGAAATTGATTTGGAGCTGCCCGGCCAGGAGCGGTGCGCCTATTTCCTCGTCACCAGCGACCAGGACAGCACCTTTGACTTTCTGGCAAGCCTGTTCCTGTCCTTCTGCTTCATCAAGCTGGTGCGGTATGCAGACAAGAACTGCGAAGGAGGCAAGCTGCCGGTGCCGGTGCATGTCCTGGGTGAAGAATTAACAGCCTGCGGCACCATTCCAGACCTCTCCCGCCGGTTAAGCGTCATTCGCTCAAGAAATATCTCTATGAGCTGTGTGTTTCAGAACTTGGCGGGCTTGCAGAATCGGTATCCTCTCAATCTCTGGCAGGAAATTCTGGGCAACTGCGACGCGCAGCTGTTCTTGGGCTGCACGGATGAATTGACGGCGGAGTTTATTTCTTCCCGCACGGGACTGGCTTCTGTGTCGGTATCCAGCAAATCCAAGCAGCTGGGTACCTGGCGTATCTCCAACTACACGCCGGAATACCGGGAAACCTCTGGTGTCGGCAAGCGTCCTGTCCTCACCCCAGACGAAGTTCTGCGGCTGCCTATCAAGCAGGCGCTGGTCATCATCCGGGGGCAAAAAGTTCTCAAGGTAGACAAAATGGACTATTCCAAACATCCGGAGGCATCCAAGCTCCGTTCCTGCAAGGCATCCGCCCATATCCCCGAATGGCGCAGGCTGGAACAGGAGCAACCGAAGCCCTCTGCGGCACAGCCAAAACCGCAGGCCCCCGCGCCTAAAAAGCCAGTGAAGAAAAAGGCGAAAGCGGCCAGTACATCTACCGGCACCAAACAGACCGCAGCCGTTCCAGCTGCAGAGGCTCCGAATGGCATCATCACAACAGATAAGGACTCGATCCTTTCTTAATACAAAACATAGGAGGTTAATTTTATGGCAACCAAGAAAAAAGTATTGCTGGAGCAGGAAACTCCTGTTCCTGAAAACACCGCCCCCGCGGACGGTACCATTTCTTCCGCCGGCCCCCCGGCTGATGCGGCGGCGCCGCCTGACAGTGACGATTTGAGTGCGCTGCTGGCCTCTATGGGTCAGACCAATGACAGCGCCTCTACGGATCAACCTGATGGCGACGCCACTTTGGAAGGCTCTGACCCTCCCCTTGAGTTTATGGAAACGGAGGCGTCTGATGAAGCTGCCCCCGAGGGTGACGGCACGGCCTCTGGCGCCCCTTCCGATTCGGATGAGCCTGCCGGATCGGCGGCCGGTGAGGAAGAGACTCCTTCCAATTTGTCTGCTGAAGGTGCAGATGACACCCCGGCGGAGACGGTTTCCGAAACTGCTGGGGAGCCGGCTCCCCCCAAGCCCAAGCGGGCACCCCGGCGGAAAAAGGCGGCGCCTGTGGAAGCTCCCGTACATGGCGAGAATGAGGACTCTGCGGAGGCTCCGGCTGCTGAAGAGCAGGCTGTGGAATCTTCCGCCTCTGTTGAGAATACGGCGCCGCCTGATGAGGGAGAAACACCCATTTCAGAGGATACCGCTCCCCAAGAGGAGGCGCCGGTAGATACTGCGTCTGCTCTGCGCCGGACCGCCGTAACACACCGCAGTGACACCTCTATCCTGACCATCCGCAGTCGTGAAGAGGTGGAAACACAGGAAGACCGCGAGGATGTCATTTGGCACGAGATCCACAACGCCTACCGCACCCGCCGCATCCTCACAGGTCAGCTGGGCGGCATTGAGCAGCTGGACAACCGCAAAACTGTGGCCGTAGTGGATTACAAGGGATTCCGCATCATTATCCCCATCAAGGAGATGATGATCAATCTGGGCCGCAGCCCTTCCGGCCAGGAGCTGTCTCTTATACACATCTGACGCTGCCGACGATCTTACGCGTGTAG
>ERZ1027176.922-NODE-922-length-12569-cov-7.976426_pt1 | contig 12569 bp, 9 predicted proteins | sample MGYA00519248_ERZ1027176 | MGnify/ENA primary metagenome ERZ1027176 (study PRJEB26926, sample SAMN06164413) | human gut metagenome | biome: ENVO:00009003; feature: ENVO:2100002; material: ENVO:00002003 | host: Homo sapiens | place: USA | collected 2012 ...
AAAAGCTGACACTCTCGTCCCCCACCGTCGCCATTTCCCACGGGATCGGCATGGTGCATCAACATTTCATGCTTGTACCGAGCCTGACCGTCGCGGAAAACATGGTGCTCGGCATGGCCCCGCGCAAGGGTCTGTTCATCGACCACGCGAAGGCCGTTGCTATTACGAAGGAATACGCGGAAAAATACAACTTGCACGTCGAGCCGGAGGCCAAAGTCATGGACATCCCGGTCGGCATGAAGCAGAAGGTCGAGATCCTCAAGGCACTTGTGCGCGGAGCGAAGATCCTGATTCTGGACGAGCCGACGGCGGTTCTGACCACGCAGGAGACAGTCGAGTTGTTCAAGGAATTGCGGCATCTAAAAGAGCAGGGCTATACTATCGTCTTTATTTCGCACAAGCTGAACGAAATCATGGAGATCACCGACCGGCTGACAATCATGCGCGGTGGGCGCTCAATGGGTGTTTACAATACTTGCGATGTAACGAAGGAAGAAATTTCGCGTCTGATGGTCGGCCGTGATGTCATTCTGAACGTGCAGAAGGATAAGGCGAATCCGTCGGATGTTGTGCTTCGTGTACGCGATGTCGAATACGTCAATGAATGGCACAAAAAGATGCTCGATAAGATATCCTTCGATGTGCGCCGGGGCGAAATTCTCGGCGTTGCAGGTGTCGAGGGTAATGGCCAGAAAGAACTGGTCGATATGCTCTTTGGCTTCCTGACGCCGAACGCAGGTAGCGTCACACTTGGCTCGGAGAGCATCCTCGGCCTCTCGCAGCAGAAGCTGCGTGACCGCGGTGTCGCGCTCATTCCGGAGGACCGCATGCTCTACGGCATTGCAGGCAGTGCCTCTATTGAGGAAAACCTGATTTCTGACCGCTCGGCAGAAAAGCGTCTGAACCATGGGCCGCTTTTTAACATGAAAGCCATTCACGACGAAGCGGACAAACTGATTGAGGACTATGCCGTTTTGTGCAAGTCCCGCAAGCAGCAGGTCGGCATGCTCTCGGGCGGTAATATCCAAAAGGTCGTCGTGGCGCGTGAGTTCTCCGGCAATCCGGTTCTCATTCTTGCAGACCAGCCGACACGAGGCATTGACGTCGGCGCGACGGAGTTCATCCGCAAAAAACTCGTTGAGTTGTCACGCTCCGGCATTGCGGTGCTGCTGATCTCGGCAGATCTGGCGGAGGTCATGGAGTTATCCGACAGTCTGATCGTCATGCATGGCGGCAAGATCGCCGCGTATTTTGAGGACACCTCCACCCTCACCGACGATGTAATGGGCGAATATATGCTCGGTCTCAAGACCCAGAGTGAAGAGGAAATCAGGAGGGTTTGCCATGACTAAGAAACGTCAGATTCTGTTCTCTGTGACCCGCGGCCTGCTCGCCATTTTGATTGCGATCCTTGTGGCGACGCTGCTGATCTTCCTGTCTGCAGACGGAAACAGCTTTGCAGCAAAGCTTTCCGCCACTGGCGACGCACTCAAGCAGCTGCTCGTCGGCCCGCTGTTCCGCATGGGTCGGAGTGGCACCACCTTTGACTTCAAGCGCCTGACCGACATTCTGGCCTCGATGATTCCCATTATCTTCACGGGCCTGTCCGTCTGCGTCATGTTCTCCGCCAACCAGTTTAACCTCGGTTCTGAGGGTGGTATCATGCTCGGCGCGTTTACAACCGCCATGGTCGCGGTCTATGTGCCGATGGCGTCTTTCATTCACCCGGTTGTGGGCGTTCTGGCCGGCGCACTGGCAGTGGCAGCGATCATGCTTCTGCCTGCGCTGCTGAAAACCAAGCTGGATGTAAGCGAGATGGTATGCTCACTGATGCTCAATTACATCATTATGTATCTCATCAAGTATTTGATGAACACTTATCTTGCCGACAAGACAAAGGGACAGATCCAGTCGTATGAGTTCCTGGAAACCTCTAAGATTGCACCGCTGGTTGACAATGGCTCGAAGCTTTCATGGGGCTTTGTGATCGCCATTGCCTGTGTCGTGTTGGTTGGTCTTTTCATGTTCAACACCCGCTGGGGCTACACCATCCGCATGATTGGCATCAATCAGGCATTTGCCAAATACTCTGGTATGAAGGTTGCAACCGTGATCGTGTTGTCGCAGGTGCTGGGTGGATTTTTGGCCGGTATGGGCGGCGGCATTGAGATGCTGGGTCGTTACCCGACATTCTCATGGAGTTCGCTTCCTGGCTACGGCTGGACAGGCATCACGATTGCGATTCTGGCTGGCAACAACCCGTGGTTCGTGCCGTTCGCTGCATTCTTTATGGCGTATCTTACAAAGGGCTGTGAACTGATGGCAACGTATGCAAATGTGCCGTCTCAGCTGATCGATATCATTCAGGGTGTCATTTTCCTGTTCTTCGCTGCCGAGCAGTTCCTGTCAAAATACCGTCAGAAGCTTGTCGTCAAGACAGCGCAGGAAGAACTTGCTGCAAAGGCCGCACTGGAAGAGCAGAAAGGAGGTGCAGAGCATGCTTGATTTTCTGAAGATGTTGCTGACACCGGAGTTCTTTTTCTCCATCATCCGCATTTCCGCGCCGATCCTGTTTGCGACGCTGGCCGCGATTGTGGTCGAAAAGGCAGGCTTCTGCAATATCGGTCTGGAAGGATTGATGATGTTCTCTGCGTTAACTGGCTCACTTGTCTCCTATTACGCACATAGCTGGCTCTGGGGCTTGCTTGCTGCGCTGGCCATCGGCGTGCTGATGAGCCTGATGATGGGCTTCTTCGCCTTCCAGCTTAAGACCGACATTACCCTTGTCGGCATCGCCATCAACGTGATGGGCTCCGGCGGTACACTGTTCTTATGCAAGGTCATTACGAATCTGACTGAAGGCACATCCATGGCGTCCTCCACAGGTTTGATCACCTCGAATCTGCTGATTCCGAACATCAATATCCCGCTGATCGACAAGATTCCATTCTTGGGCGGCATCATTTCGGGCCACAATCTGCTGACGTGGGTGGCGTTCATCTGCTGTGCGCTCACGAGCATGATGCTGTATAAAACGAGCCTTGGCCTCAATATCCGCGCAGTCGGCGAAAATCCGAACGCAGCAAGTTCCGTCGGTGTGTCTGTACTCAAGATCAAGTACATCGCGATTGGCTTCTCGGGCCTAATGTGTGGCTTTGGCGGTGCGTTCATGTCAATGTACTATGCGGCTGGTTGGTCACTTGACATGGTTGCAGGACGCGGCTTTATTGCGCTGGCGGCGCAAGCTATGGGCGGCGGCGAATGCCTCGGCGGCATGTTGTCCTCGCTCGTGTTCGGCTTTGCGCAGGCGCTGGGCATCAAGTTCTCCGCCGTCGGCCTCGACTCAAACCTCGCCTCCCCTATCCCCTATGCCGTTACCATCATCGGCCTTGTGATCTTCTCTCTCGTGCGGCGCAGCCGTGCGAAGAAGCTGCACTCGGCTGCCGCACTCAAGTGAGGAACCTCTATGTCTGAATTTAAGAAAATCCCCATCATTCTCGACGGTGATCCCGGTCATGACGATGCCATTGCGTGGGTTCTGGCACGAGCCAGCCGTAAACTCGAAATTCTTGCTGTAACGTCCTGCTGCGGCAACCAGACGATCGAAAAAACAACCTATAATGCACTGCGTGTCTGCACGTTGATTGGTCTGCATGCACCGGTCGGAAAGGGTTGCCCGCATCCGCTTTTAAATGACGTGATGAACGCACCATCCGTTCACGGCGAGTCGGGACTGGACGGCCCTGCCCTGCCGGAACCTGCGTTTGAACCGTCCGCATTTTCTGCGCCGGAACTGATGGCGAAGGTGCTGCGTGAATCTCCGGAACCTGTCACTATCGTGGCAACCGGTCCGCAAACGAATGTTGCGGCGCTGCTGCTGGCCCACCCGGAACTGAAATCCAAGATTGCTCGCATTTCCCTCATGGGCGGTGGCATTGCTACCGGCAACTGGACGCCCGCAGCGGAGTTCAACATTCTCGTAGATCCCGAGGCAGCTAAAATCGTGTTCACGTCTGGCGTGCCCATCACAATGGCCGGATTGGATGTGACAGAAAAGGCGCTCATTCTGCCGGAAGATTTTGAACGTGTCCGCGCGCTCTGCAATCCGGTCAGCGACATCGTTGCACAGTGGTTGGAGTTCTTCTACAAGTTCCACCGTTCCATTGGTTATGCAGGCGCGCCGATGCACGACCCGTGCGCGGTCATGGCGCTCATTCATCCCGAAATTTTCACCATCCGCCCCATGTATGTGCAGATTGAGACAGCAGGCGAATATTGCCGTGGCACGACCGTGGGCGATTTGCTCGGCTTCTCTGGGCACGCGCCGAATGCGGATGTGCTGATGGGTGTTGACCGGGATCGCTTCGCCGATCTTCTGGTTGAAGCCATCAAATTCTACGGGGAGGCAGGGACATGACAAATAAACAGATTCCCGTCTGGATTGACTGCGATACCGGCACGGACGATTCCGTCGCAATCATGCTGGCGCATGCGCTGCCGGAACTTTCGGTCATCGGTCTATCCGCTGTGGCTGGCAACAGTCCATTATACAATACCTTCCCAAACACAAGGCGTGTAGTGCATCTGCTGGGAGCCGATTATCCGGTTTATCCCGGCGCGGAGCGTCCGCTCATGCGCGAACCACATGTGGCGGGCAAATTCCACGGGGAAAACGGTCTTGGAGACGTCGAGTTACCGCTGCCAGACACAGCGCCAGAGTCAACATTCGCGTGGGACGCGCTTTATGCAACAGCGAAGCGCATGCCGGGCGAATTGCGTCTGGTTGCGACCGGACCGCTGACAAACGTAGCAATCGCATTGACAAAGTATCCAGAACTAAAACAGCTGCTGCACTCCATTGCACTGATGGGCGGTGCAGCTGTTGGCGGCAATGTGACACCCGCAGCGGAATTCAACATCTACGATGACCCAGATGCGGCGCAGATCGTGTTCAAATCTGGCGTACCTCTCGTCATGTGCGGTCTGGATGTCACCATGCAGGCCGAATTGCGCCCTGCAGACTGGGATGAGATGGCCGCCTATGGCAACCGCTGCGGCAAGCTGGTGCGAGAATTGTTCGCCTGTGCATGGAGTGCAGTACAGACCGTCGGACTCACCGGCGTTGCACAGCATGATTCCTGCCCTATCATGTACCTTGCCCACCCAGAATTGTTCGAGGGCCAAATGGCGGGCGTCTTTGTAGAAACACAGGCTGAGATCACACTTGGCAAAACTGTTACCGATCTGCAGAGCGACAAGAAATTTGGAAAGAAAAATGCACTTGTTCTGCTGAAGCTTGACCGCGAAGCATTCATGCAGATCCTGAAGGACTGCATCCGAACACTGCCGTAAGGCCGCATAATAGCACGACAACACCCCGCATGCCAACGCATGCGGGGTGTCTGTTTGAACATGCAACGATATTTACGAATCCAGCTGAGTGCCAGAGAGATAAACATGCTTTCGGTTCAATTCCTCATCGCAGACAACAAAATCGGCCAGTTTACCAGAACTGATTTCGCCAATCTCTGCCTCCTGCCCAAGTTCCTTTGCAGGAACGCTTGTCGCGGAGAGGATCGCCTGCTCCTTCGGAATGCCGAATTCCACGGCCTTTCGCATGCAGTCATACAAATTCGTGGCTGAGCCTGCAATCGTACCGTCGGCAAGTCTTGCAACACAGTTTTGCAGGAATACATCCTGTCCGCCTAGGGTATACTGGCCATCCGGCATGCCACAGCAGCGCAGCGCATCGGAAATGAGGCAAATTCTACCGGGGAACAGCTTGAATGCCATGCGTACAGCGCTTGGATGGATGTGCTGGCCATCACAGATCAGTTCCGCAACAACATTTTCCCGTTCTGAGCCTGCGCCGATGGGGCCAGGCTTGCGATGATGGATGCCGGGCATGGCGTTGTATAAATGCGTCAGATGACTTGCACCTGCATCAAAAACAGCAGAGGCTTCTTCATAGGTGCAATCGGTGTGCGCGATGGAGACCGTGCAGAGTCTGGACGCCTTTTCGGTAAACTCTACCGCACCGGGAAGTTCCGCTGCTACATCCACAATGCGGAGCAATCCCTCGGCAGCTTCATAGAGATGATGGAACGCGCCGAAATCCGGGTTTCGCAGATATGCGCCGTTCTGCGCGCCCTTTTTCTTTTCAGAGAAAAAGGGGCCTTCCATCTGGATACCCATGAGACGGGCACAATCCGCCGGTTGCTTGTTTTTGAGTCGGACAGCTGTTTTGTATGCTGCTTCCAACACATCATAGGGCAGCGTCATGGACGCGGGAGCAAAGCTGGTCACGCCATTTTTTGCAAGATAGCGTGCCATTTTGACGAGGCCGGCATAATCGCCGTCTGAAAAATCTGCACCGGAATTGCCGTGGTTATGCACGTCGATAAGTCCCGGAATCACATACTGATTTTCCAGATCAACGCCGTCCTCTTCCGGGACTGCAGACAAAATCTCGGAGAATCGTCCATTTTCCACACGGAATGATCCGTGCTGGAAACGACCGTCTACAAAAATATTCGCATTTTTGAACAGCATGCTCACACCTCCGGCAGACTGGCTGCAGCCATGGACTGACCAACGCGGCGGAAGTTTTCATCCGGCAGCATAACACGGATCTTCTGCGCCAAGTCTGGATATTCCTCCTTCAGCACCCGCTGGCACTCGGCGACGATCAAATCTCCGCCTACGCCGGATGCCACGCGGCCCAGAACGATCAGATTGCGAATATCATAGAAGCGTTCATACAAACACATCGTATGGCCGAGGTACACGCCAATAGACTTGAAAATCTCCAACGCATACGGAAGTCCCTGCTCCGCCAATTTCTGCACTTCCTTGAGTTTCTCAGCCGGTGTGAGGGTTTCGGACAGCGCGATTCCTGCGGCGGGTGCCAGCTTGGAAACCGCATCCTGTGAGAAATATTTGCAGCCGACGCCGATATCCCCCGACCACTCATCACGCATCGCGTTCTCGTTCAGATCAACCGGAGCGAAGGCAAGTTCGCTGAACCAGCCGAGGAGGTTGCTTTCGGCATTAACATAGCCGACTGCTTCGCTCGTGCCCATGGCAAGCCCCATGACCGCGCCTTCGCCAAGGCTCATCGAACCTGCCAGTGCCGACACGTCACCGTCATTTGCAACAACGATGGGAACGTCGCCGATTTCTTTAGCTGCGCGGTCGTAGACCGTCTTGACCTCTTCGCGGCGTGAACGCGGGACCCTGATAAAAATGGAGGACACCATCGGCGCGTTGCCGATGAACACGCCTGCGGAGGAAACGCCGATGCCGTCCACCCGGGGCATTTTGGACGCTGCCGTTTTGAACGCGGCGACGATGCCGTCATACTGGTACTGCGGGTCCTCGCTCGTCTTGGGATGCCAGACGACCTCCTCGGAGTAGACCGTTTCGCCGTCTATGACAGCGGAGACCTTGCGGTCGGAGCCGCCCGCGTCAAAGCCGATGCGGCAGCCGTTCGTATGGCCACCGACCTTTCTGGTCTGCTCGTGCGCCTGCGGGAAGCCCGCCTCGTCCATGAGGACGATCTCAAACGGGCGCTCGTACACGTCCTGCATGAAGCCGACGTCGAACTCACGCGTTCCGCCCGCGCGGTACGCATCCTGCATGCGCTTTGCGATCGCATCGTCGCCGCAGAGGTACACGCGCCAGCCGCCGACGCTCCACAGGAGCATCTTGACGCAGCGCTCGGCATAGCGGTAGTTCGCCTCGGCGAATTCCGGGCCGCGCAACTTCGTCTCGTATACGGTCACAAGGCCGTTTTCGCGCTCGACCGCGATTTTGAACGGGCGTTCCGCGCCTTTTTCATATGCGCTGGCCCAGACGCCGAAGGGAATGAACGCACGATCCAGCGCAGGCAGGTTTTTGATCTGATATTCAATGCCTAAATACTGCATAGCCGTCCTTACTGCGGCATTCTGGCTGCCGCTGCCTCGTCGCAGATGAGCGTCACATCGGGATGGAACTGCAAGATGGAGCCAGGAACCTCCGGCGTGACCGGCCCGAAGAAAACCTTATAGAGAATATCGGCCTTATCCGCACCCGTGATGACCATGACGATCTTTTTCGCGGCCATAACTGTACCGACGCCCATGGTGATGGCGGCGGTCGGAACCTCGTCGATAGAATTAAAGAAGCGCTTGTTCGCCTCGCGGGTCATGTCCGTCAGCTGAACCTCATGGGTCATGACGGGGAAATGGTCGCACGGCTCGTTGAAGCCGATGTGGCCGTCGTGGCCGATGCCGAGCAGTTGGATATCCACGCCGCCCCAGTCTTCGATCTTGCGCTCATACGCCTCGCACATGGCAGGGATATCGGCGGCAAGGCCGTCGGGAACGATGGTGTTCTCAGGCTTGATGGAAATATGGTCAAACAGATTTTCCTGCATGAACCGGCGGTAACTCTGCGGATGGTCGGGTGCAAGGCCCTTGTACTCGTCAAGATTGGCCGAGCGCACACGGCTGAAATCGATCAGCCCGGCCTGTTCGCGGGCGATCAACTCACGATACAGCGGCAGCGGGGTCGAGCCGGTGGCAAGACCGATAACGCAGGCGGGCTTGGCATGGATGACGGCTTCAAATTCATCGGCAGCAGCCTTGCCCATTTCTTCCGGGGTCTTTACTTTGATGATATTCAGGTGCAGCATAATTTATTTCTCCTTTATTTCTCCTTTTTTGCTTCTTCAGCAACGATTTTCTGCATTTCGTTCCACTTTTTCTCCATGTCCGCGACCAGCTTGAACTGGGTGCGGGCACGGTCAAGGTTCTGGCCGTCGCGGTGGACGGCAAAATAGTGGTCGCCGTCGAGATAGTCCGTCAGGAAGCGGACGCCGCATTCCATTGTCATGGTCTTCGCGCCAAGCGGAAGTAATTCCAATTCCTTTTCTGTCAGCCCCGGGCAAGCGCAGACATAGCCGCGCGTAAAGACCCGGAAACGCGCAAGGTTCATTTCCATTTTAGAGAGGTCGCGCTCATCCTCTGCGGCAGTTGCCGCGCCAAATCGGATGGAATCGCCGAAATCATAGAGGCTGGAACCGGGCATGACCGTATCGAGATCAATGACGCACAGCGCCCGGCGCGTTTTCGCATCCAGCAGAACGTTGTTCAGCTTTGTATCATTGTGCGTCACACGCAGCGGCAGTTCACCGGACTTCAGCGCAGTTTGCAGCGCGGCCATTTCAGCCTGCCGGGCAAGCGCAAATTCAATTTCAGGCTGAACCTGCGCCGCCCGGTGCATGGGGTCGCGTTCCAATGTCTCAAGAAACGCGCGGTAACGATCCGGTGTATTGTGGAAATTGGGAATTGTATCATGCAGCTTCTCCGCTGGAAAATCGCTCAGAAGCTGCTGAAACGTACCGAAGCCGACGGCACTTTGGTAAAAGTCCTCGTCCGTCTCGGGCTGCTGGAGGCAGATGCTACTCTCAACAAAGTCATATGCGCGCCAGTACTCTTCCTGCGCATGCAGATAGCTTGCGCCGTCAGTCGTCTTGACCAGCGTCAAAACGCTGCGCGGGTCTTCTGCTTTTGTGTGCAGAAAGTCTGTGACGGATGTAACATTTTCCATCAGGCCAGCCACATCGCGGAACGTATGATGATTGATTTTTTGCAGGATATAGCGTCGGCCGCTGGCCGTCACAGTCAAATATGTCTCGTTGATATGGCCGCAGCCATACGGCACGCAGGAAACAGGCTCCGCGTCCAGGCAGAAACTGCACAGGACCTCGAACAGCGCTTTGTTCATGCTATAACTCCTTTTCATCCGTTTTGTTTTATCTTATCCTCCCCAACTCCGGAAGACAATAGATTTCCTCGTTTTGTGCAGAATCTGATAAAATTCAGGCAGAATTTGAAAAAGTAGTTGCATATGTCGCAAAATTATGATAAAAGAGCAAGGGAGGCGATTGCATTGCAGATCAAAAATCTTTCTGCCGCGCAGGTACAGACGTTCGGCGAGATTCTTTCCACAAATCCGGAACAACTACCTCCCAGTGTGGAGCGCTGGCAGATCCATCCCGGCGATATGGTCAAAGAAATGCGCACGGACGATCCGGTCGTTCTGGACTATGTTTCCGGAATGCCTCTGCTGGTGATCTATGAGGGGGACATGCAAAGCGTTTATTACCTCGATCGAGTACTTATGCTGCGCCCAGGTATTCGGTTTTCCATCGCTGCACTCGGAAACGGCTGCGAGATTAGCTGCCGCACGCATCAGCCGGGACGTTTGCAGCTTCTCGCATGCCATCCGGCGGAGGAGTTTTCCGGCGCGGCAAGTGAACTGAAACTGGAGCAGCTTTACACGTTTTTTTATCAGGAATGCGCCAGTGATTTTTATTTTCGAGGCGAGCAGCATGAGGCGTTTGAACTGGTCTACGTTGACCGCGGTGAACTGCACAATCTGGCAGGCGGCGCCGACATACTTCTGCAGCAGCAGCAGCTGATGCTGATCGGGCAGAACGTCTGGCACATGCAGTACGCCGATTTGCCGGTCAGCTTCCTAACCGTATCGTTCCGAGCAGCAGTCCTTCCCTGTTCACAACTGACCGGCCGAGCAATCACCCTGTCTGCCCGGCAGATCAGTCTGGTGCAGCAGATGCTGAACGCACACAATGCAGAAAGTTACGCATATGACTGTGTAGAAAGCCTGCTGAAGTTGCTGCTGGCGGATATGCTGCGCAACACAGGTAAACAACTGCCAGTCTGCTCCGCGCAGCGTCTGCCCGCGACCAGCCATGCCGAGCAGCGCATTGTCGATAAGCTAATCCAGATTGTTTCTGCCCGTGCTGGAGAAAAGCTTAGTCTGCAGGCATTGGCAGACGAGGCGCACATCAGCACAACGTATCTTCATCGCCTGTTCCGTTCGCAGCTTGGCATGACTCCTGGCACATACATTGCAAAAATCCGCGCAGAGGAAAGTAAACTCCTCCTGCGCAGTGGAACGCTGTCTATGGGCGAGATTGCAAAAAAACTTGGCTTTTCGAGCCAGCAGCACTTTTCCCGCCAGTTCAGGACTGTTACAGGTATGACGCCGTCGGAGTATGTGCGCAGTCTGCGCTGACAGGCCTTAACAATAAGCAATCCGACTATTCGCTGTGTTGGATCCTATCTGTGAAATATTTTGTTGGAAGCCTCAGCATATTTATTTTACAAAAAAAGAAAAATCGGTCTATCCCAATGGGATAGACCGATTTTTGGAGCTGCTGGGCAGATTCGAACTGCCGACCTCGTCATTACCAATGACGCGCTCTACCGACTGAGCTACAGCAGCAAGTCTCTTTCTCAAGAGCGCTCCGTTATTATAGCATAAAGTCGGGATTTGTCAAGTGGTGATTTTCATTTTTTATTTTTCTCTTTGATCTGGCATAATTATTCCATGTGGAAATCTGCATTATTCGCAGCGCGACAGCGAAATGTTCACAATTCCTTTTCCTGCCGTTCACAGTTCAGACACGATTAACCCCTATACTCATAATTAAGGATTTACCCAATCCTCTCTTTCTTCTCTTTTTCTTTTCTTTCTTCAAAACAAAGACCCGTAGCCGAAAGGCTGCGGGTTTTTGTTCGTTTATTTCGTGTAGTCAAATTCAAAATCGTAGATACTGACGGTATCTCCATCTTCAATCCCCTGCTCTTCCAGACGGTCGAACAGGCCGCTTTTGCGGAGTTGGCGGTCGAAGTACATGCGGGACTCATAATCGTCGAAGTTGATATCGTTCAGAAGCTTCTGGAGCCACTTGCCGGACACGACCCACAAATCGTCATAGTGCTCGATCTGCAACTCATCTGCATCGCCTGCCTCTGCCAGAGGCTTGACGTACTCCGGCTCGTAGATCGTAACGGGTGGGAGCGCAGCCAGCTTGCCAGCGATAGTCTTCATAAGTTCACGCGTACCCTGCGTTGTGGCAGCGGAGATCACATAAAATTCATAGCCTTGCGCCTCGACATGCGCTTTGAGCCTGTCCAGATTGTCACTGTCCGGGGACAGAAGGTCCGCCTTGTTCGCTGCGACAATCATGGGGCGGGCCGCGAGGTCTGGCGAATACTGACGAAGTTCTTCGTTGATCTTTTCAAAATCATCGACCGGATCACGCTCCTCGCTGCCGGAGACATCGACAATGTGGACGAGCAAGCGGCAGCGGTCGATATGGCGCAGGAAATCGTGGCCAAGGCCAACGCCGTCAGCTGCACCCTCAATAATGCCGGGGATATCGGCCATGACAAACGAAACACCGTCGGCAACGTAGATCACGCCGAGGTTCGGATAGAGTGTGGTAAAGTGGTAATTTGCAATTTTGGGGTGCGCGTTGGACGTAACGGACAAGAGTGTTGATTTTCCGACATTCGGGAAGCCGACAAGGCCGACATCGGCCAGCAACTTGAGTTCCAGAATGACGTCGTGCTCCTCGCCCGGGAGGCCCGCCTTAGCAAAGCGCGGCACCTGACGGGTGGGCGTGGCAAAGTGTTGGTTGCCCCAGCCGCCTCTGCCGCCCTTGCAGAGGACGAAATCATCGGAATCGGACATATCCTTGATAATCTCATTCG
>ERZ1027176.945-NODE-945-length-12357-cov-4.115997_pt1 | contig 12357 bp, 10 predicted proteins | sample MGYA00519248_ERZ1027176 | MGnify/ENA primary metagenome ERZ1027176 (study PRJEB26926, sample SAMN06164413) | human gut metagenome | biome: ENVO:00009003; feature: ENVO:2100002; material: ENVO:00002003 | host: Homo sapiens | place: USA | collected 2012 ...
GGCAGCGTCAGATGTGTATAAGAGACAGGTAATAGACCGCGCCGTCGAGCTCCGCCGCGACCCAGGCGTGGCTGTCTGCCGTGCCGTCGGCGGACAGGGACGTACCCGTGACGACGCGCGCCGGGATGCCGCCGCGCTCGAGCAGGTAGACGTAGGCATCGGCGATGCCGCCGCAGACGGCCTCCCCCTCGCAGACGGCGGCGTAGGCCGTCTGGTCATACGTCTCGCGCGGGACGTAGCGCACGTGCTCCAGCAGCCAGTCGTAGAGATACAGCGCGCGGGGATAGTCCTCCGCCGGGGCGGCGGCGAGCAGGCCGTCCGCCGTCCGGGCAAGCTCCTCGCGGCGCGCCGGGCCGTCGTCGGGATAGACCCAGTCGAACGTGACGGTGATGTGCGCGTTCAGCCCGCCGTGGACCGTGTACCGGTAGGAGCGCACCCAGAGCTCCGGGTCGTCGAGCAGCTCGGCCATGCAGGCCTCGAGCGTGCCGGCGTCGCAGTCGTAGACCGCGGCGTCCGTCTGGCCGCGCATCGCCGCGTGCAGCACGGCGGCCACGCGCGGATTGGCGGCGCAGTTCGGCGCAGTGTCCGGCAGGACGGATGACTCCATCTGGATCTGCACGGTAGGCACCGGCGTGAGCAGTGCCTGCACACGCGGGTAAAACAGCACGCCCGCCAGAACGAGAATGAGCACCAGCAGACTCAGGGCGCAGCCAAAACCGCGGCGGCGCGGCGGAGGCGGCGGAGACTGTGCTGCGCGCAGCCATTGCGCGTCGATGTGATCGTTATCGGACATAAGGTCTCCTCTCACGTGGATCGTTGAAAGATTGTCAGCATTTTTCTGCCGCGAACGGTGGAAATCGCAAAAAGTTTCTGCTATAATGCTTCCCATTCACGTTATGTACTAGCAAAGGAGTTTTTCATCATGATCGAAGTCACGTTCCGGATCGAAAGCCTGGATTATACCGACAAGCTGGATTCCCAGCTCCCGCTCGTGCTCGAGGCGCTGAGCCAGAGCGGCAATATCAACCCCGTGCTCAAGCTCGCCTGCAACACGCCCGAGGCCTCGTCGCGCATCGTCAAGGGCATCCTGCGCACCATGTCGCAGGACCAGAAGCAGCGTCTGGCCACGAAGATCGTCAACGCCAACCGCGAGAAGCTCATGCAAAAGCTCAACGAGTACGCCGCCGGCAAAGGCATCGACGTGCACATCTGCGACTGCGCCGCCACCTTCCGCTGAAGCGAAAACCGAATCATGCCGCCCGAAAGGGCGGCGTTTTGCTGTCTGTGCCCGGATAGATCCGCGCACAGGCAGCAATCAGATTGCATTCGAGGCGGGCCCTTCGCCCCCTCGAGCGCCCCCGCTGCTCTGTCATCCTGCCCGGAATCGCATCATCTCAGCAAAACGCACGCCGCCCAATCACAGGCGGCGTTTTCATTTGCCGCGGCTTTATTTTACCATCCCGCGCGTGTACAAGTCTACCGCTTTTTGTCTGCGCATAGGCTGTGTTATCCGAAAAAAGGAGGCACGGCCATGATCCTTGCGCTCGCGGGCAACCCCAACTGCGGCAAAACGACGCTTTTCAACGCCCTGACAGGGGCGAACGCGCGCACGGGCAATTTCCCGGGCGTGACCGTCACGCGCAGTGAGGGCGTGTGCCGCGCGCGGCCGGAGATCACGCTCGTGGACCTGCCGGGCGTGTACGCGCTGCGTCCGTACTCGGACGAGGAGCGCGTCACGCGTAGCTATCTGCTCGGCGGTGCGGCGGACGCGGTCATCAGCATCGCGGACGCGACGTGCCCGGCGCGCAGCCTGTACCTGACGCTGCAGCTGCTGGAGCTGGGCGTGCCGGTCGTGCTGGCGCTGAACGTGATGGACGCGCTGCGCGCAGGCGGCGGATCGGTGGACACGGCGGGACTGGCGCGGGCGCTGGGCATCCCGGTCGTGCCGGTGAGCGCGGCGCTGGGCGAGGGGCTCGACGCGCTGCTGGACGCGGCCGCGCAGGCGGCGCACGGCCCGCCGCCCGACCCATGGCGCGCACTGCCGCCGGGGCCGGTGCAGGCCTGTGTGCGGACGCTGGCCCGGCTGCTCTCCCCGGCTGCGCACGCGGCGGGGCTGCCGTCGGTGTTCGCGGCGACGCAGTGGCTCGACGACGGCGGCACGCTGCACGCACCGGCCGCAGCCGAACAGGCGGCGGCGCGCATGGTGCGCGAGAGCGGCCTTGCCCGAGACGAGGCGCTGCCCACGGCGCGCTTTGCACAGGTGGACAGGCTGGGGCGGTTTTTCACCCTGCCGCAGGCGCTGCCGGGCAGCCGGCGCAGCGCGCGCATCGACCGGGTGCTCACAGGACGGTACACGGCATATCCGGCGATGGCCGGGCTGCTCGGCGGCGTGTTTTACCTGACGTTTCATATCATCGGCCCGTGCCTGAGCCGCCTGCTCGCGCGCGGCATCGCCTGGCTCGCGGACGCGGCCGACGGCGCGCTCACGGCGCTGGACGCGGGGCCGCTGCTGCACGGTCTGGTGCGCGAGGGCGTGTTTGCGGGCGTGGGGAGCGTGGCGGCGTTTCTGCCGGTGATCCTGGCGCTGTTTTTCTTCCTCTCCCTGCTCGAGGACACGGGCTATCTCGCGCGCGTGGCCTTCGTAATGGACCGGCCGCTGCGGCGGCTGGGGCTGAGCGGGCAGAGCGCCGTGCCGCTGCTGCTGGGCTTTGGGTGCAGCGTGCCGGGGGTGCTGGCCGCGCGCACACTGCCCACGCGGCGCGACCGGGCGCTGACGATCGTGCTCACGCCGTGCATGAGCTGCAGCGCGAAGGCGCCGGTGTACGCCGCCTTTGCGGCCGCGTTCTTCCCGGGACAGGGAGCGGCGGTGTTTCTGGCGCTGTACGCGCTCGGCATCGGGACGGCCGCCGGCGCGGCGAAGCTGCTCGGCCGGACGGTCTGGCGCGGGGAGGCGGCGTCCTTTGTCATGGAGCTGCCGGACTACCGCTGGCCGGACGCACGCAGCGTGCTGCGGCGGATGTGGGTGCGCACAAAGGAATTTCTCGCGCGGGCGTTCACGGTCATCCTCGCGGCGAGCGTGGGCGTGTGGGTGCTGCGGACGTTCACGCCGGCATGGCGCGTGGCGGCAAATGCCGGCGAGAGTCTGCTGGCCGTGGTGGGACAGGCGCTCGCGCCGTTGTTCGCGCCGCTGGGCTTCGGCGACTGGCGCGCCGCGACCGCGCTCGTGACCGGACTGCTGGCCAAGGAAACCGTGCTGTCCACGCTCGGCGTGCTGCTCGGCGGTGACCTGACGGCGGCGCTGCCGGACGTATTCTCCCCGGCAGCGGCGGCGAGCTTTCTGGTGTTCACGGCGCTGTACGCGCCGTGCGTGGCGGCGCAGGCGGCCATGCGGCAGGAGCTTGGCAGCCGGCTGGGCACGCTGGCCGCAGCCATTGGCTCATGCGCGGCCGCATGGTGTGCGGCGGCAGTTGTCTACCGGATTGCTATCCTGCTATGAAAAAACAGCAGACTTCCAATTTGGGAAGTCTGCTGTCTCGTTTTTTTGGTGTGTCTCAGCCGTGGACGAGCACGCCGAGGTCGGGGTTGTTCGTGCCGGGGTATTCGACCGTGGCCTTGCCGGCGCGCAGGGCGGCCGCCGCGCTCTCGCGCAGGTCAAGCCCCGCAAGGTACGCCCAGACGAGCGCGGCCATGACCGCGTCGCCCCCGCCGGTCGTGTTGACCATACAGGTGGGCAGGCACGGCAGGTGCACCAGCTCATCGCGCGTGCCGGCGAGAATACCGTCGCCCCCCATGCTGAGAAACACCCGCTGCACGCCCTGCGCCAGCAGCGCCGCCACGATGCCCTCGGGCGTGGACTCGCCCGTAAGATTCTGCCCCTCGGTAAGGTTGGGCTTGAACGTGTGCAGCGCGCCGAGCGATGTGCGCATCCGCTCCGCTTTCGTGACAGAGACGGGGTCGGCAAAGAGTGGGGCGCTGCAGTGCGTGCCGAGCCAGGTGATGGTCTCGGCCGTCAGATTGCCGTCGAGCACGACGGCGGCCGCACCGTTGAGCACGTCGAGGTGACGCTGCAGATAATCCGGCGTGATGGCGGCGGAGATGTCCGTATCGCACAGGCCGAGCTGCATCTCGCCGCGCTCGTCCGTGATGTACAGGTACGTCGATGTGCGCCCGCCGGGCACGTCGAGCGCGCAGCTGAGGTCCATGCCGAGCTCCACGCAGTCGTTGCGCAGGAGCTGGGCGTGCGAATCGCCGCCGAAGGCGGTGAGAAACTTGACCTCCACGCCGAGCAGGCGCAGGTCATGCGCAATGTTGCGCCCGACGCCGCCGGGCGTGAGCGTGACGGCACCGGGGTTGGAGTCGCGGAAGATGAGCTTCTTTTCCGGGCAGCCGCAAATGTCGAGATTCACGGCGCCGACGACGCAGACATAAGCACTCATGCGTGCACCTCCCAGATGCGCTCGGCGTATTCGCGCACGGCGCGGTCGGCGGCGAAGATGCCGCTGCGGGCAATGTTGACGAGCGACAGGCGCGCGCGCGCGGCGGGGTCGGCGATCGTCGTATACAGCCGCTCGTGCGTGGCGGCATAATCGTCAAAGTCAGCGAGGAGCAGGTACGGGTCGCCGCCGTAGAGCAGGCTGCTGACGAGGTCGGCATAGCTCTCGCCGTCGGCATAGCCGCAGCTCATGCGCTCAAGCACGCGGCCCAGCCACGGGCTGCGGCGGACATACGCCTGCGGGTCGTAGCCCGCGGCGCGCAGCGCCTCGGCCTCGTCGGCGTGCAGGCCGAAGAGAAACATGTTGTCCGCGCCGAGCTGCTCGAACATCTCGACGTTTGCGCCGTCGAGCGTGCCGATCGTGACGGCACCGTTCATCATGAGCTTCATGTTGCCGGTGCCGCTGGCCTCCTTGCCGGCGGTCGAGATCTGCTCGGACACCTGCGCGGCGGGCATGAGCATCTCGGCGGCGGAGACGCGGTAGTTCGGCAGGAAGTACACCTGCAGCCTGCCGCGGCAGACGGGGTCGGCATTCACATCGGCCGCGAGCGAGCACAGCAGCTGGATGATGCGCTTGGCCGTGGCATAACCCGGCGCGGCCTTGGCCGCAAACAGGAACGTGCGCGGCTGGAAGGACTGATCCGGGTCGTCGTGCAGCAGGAGCTGCAGCTGCGTGATGCGCATGGCGCACAAAAGCTGGCGCTTATACTCGTGCAGACGCTTGACCTGCACGTCAAGGATCGCGTCGCTGTTGAGGGAGAAGCCGTCCGTGCGGAACACCCACGCGGCCAGCCGCTGCTTGTTGAGCGCCTTGATCTCCTCGAGCCGGGCAAGCACGGCGGGGTCGTCCGCCGCGCGCTCCAGACCCGCGAGCTCCTCGGGGTGCAGGAGATAGCGGTCGCTGCCGAGCACGTCGCACACGAGCGCGTGCAGGCCGGGGTTGCACTGGGCAAGCCACCGGCGGTGGTCGATGCCGTTGGTAACATAGGTGAAGCGGCCGGGGTCGAGCGCGCAGACGTCGCGGAAGAGGTCGCGGCGCAGGATCTCCCCGTGCAGGGCGGAGACGCCGTTGATGGTCCTGCACGCGGCAAGGCAGAGGTTTGCCATATGCACGCTGCCGTCGGCAATGATGAGGTTGCGCCCCACGCGCGCATCGTCGCCGAAGCGGGCGCGCAGGTCGTCGCACCAGCGGCGGTTGATCTCGCAGATGATCTCCCACACGCGCGGCAGCTGGCTCTGGATGAGGCCCTGCGGCCAGGTCTCGAGCGCCTCGGACATGACGGTGTGGTTCGTGTAGTTGACGCAGGCGGTAACGATGGCCCATGCCTCGTCCCAGCCGAGGCCGTCGTCATCGAGCAGCAGGCGCATGAGCTCGGGGATGATGAGCGTCGGGTGCGTGTCGTTGATCTGGATGACGTGGTGCTCGGCAAAGTTGCGCACCGTGCCGTAGCGCGCGCGGTGGGCGCGCAGGATGCTCTGCGCCGTCGCGGAGACGAAGAAATACTGCTGACGGATGCGCAGAGTCTTGCCCTCGATGTGGTCGTCCGCCGGGTAGAGCACCTTCGTGATGACCTCGGCCATCGTGCGCTGCTCGAGACTCTGGACATAGCTGCCGGCGGCGAAGAGATACATGTCGAGATCGTTCGGGCTGTGCGCCTCCCAGAGACGGAGGGTATTGACGCGCCCGTCGCCATACGGGGCGATGAGCATGTCGCGCGGCACGGCCAGCACGCTCTCATAGCCGCGCAGCTCGCCGTGGTAATGGCCGTGGGCGTCCCAGTGCGGCTCGACGCGGCCGCCGAAGCGCACCTCGACCGTGTCCTCATGGCACGGCACGAGCCAGCTCGAGGCGGCCGTGCGCCAGTTGTCCGCGACCTCGGTCTGGCGGCCGTCGACGATGCGCTGGCGGAAGATGCCCAGCTCGTAGCACAGCGAATAGCCCGTGGCGGGGATGCCCTCGGTGGCGAGGCTGTCCATATAGCACGCGGCGAGGCGGCCGAGACCGCCGTTGCCAAGGCCGGCGTCCGGCTCGGTCTCAAAGATATCGGCTGCGCTGCGGCCGAGGTCCTCGAGCGCGCCGGTGAGCGCGTCGCCGATGCCGAGGTTGAACGCGTCCTTCATCAGGGAACGTCCCATGAGAAACTCCATCGACAGGTAGTGCACCTCGCGCTCGGGCGCGGTGCGGCTGTCGAACGTGTGCAGGCGCGAGAGGATCTCGCGGATGACGATGGCTGCGGCCTGAAAGACCTGCTCGTCGGTCGCGTCCCCGGCTGTGACGCCGAAGTGCGCACAGAGCTTGTCGGCAATGGCGCTGCGCAGCTCATCGCGGGAAATCTGATTGGTCATTGGCATAAAATTCGATTCTTCCTTTACTCCTTTACTGGGTCCGGCGGGTCAGAGCTCGCTGCCCTTGGGGATCACGATCGGCAGGGCCTCGCAGCCGGTGAGCGTGACGGCCGGGCCGATGCGGACGTTTTTGTCCGCGATCACGTACTGCAAAATGGCGTCCGCCGCGATGCAGGTGTCCTGCATGACGATGCAGCGGCTCAGATGCGCCCCGCGCGCGACGCGCACGCCGCGGAACAGGATGCAGTCCGTGACCGTGCCCTCGATGAAGCAGCCGTCGGCCACGAGGCAGTTTTCCACGTGCGCGTGCTCGCCGTAGTACGTGCTCACGTCCGCGCGCTCTTTCGTGCGCACCGGGCGGTCGGCCGGGAAGAGCGAGGCGCGCGACAGCGGCTCGAGCATATCCATGCTGGCGGCAAAATAGTCCGCGACCGTGTCCACGCGCACGGCGTAGCCCCGGTGCAGGAACACATCCATCGTGCCGCCGCGGCCGAGATATTCGAACAGCCCGTCGCGGTGGAAATGGAAGCGGTTTTCCTGCGCGCAGAAATCGAGAATGCCGAGCAGGACGTCCTTATTGACGATGTAGATCTCCATCGAGGCGACGCCCGCGCCGGCCGCCGCGCTCGTGATGAGCTTCGTGACGCGGCCGCGCTCATCCGTGAGATAGCGGTGGTGCTCCCCAGTGACGGCGTCGTCGCGGCAGACGGCCGTGATGCCGCAGCCGGAGGCGTTGTGCTGCGCGATGGCGGCGGCGAGGTCGAGATTGCAGACGATATCCGCCGGCATGAGCACGACCTCCGGCTCCGGAATATTGCGCACATAGGAGATGACCGCATTGAGCGCCTCGGCCGTGCCGGTATAGTCGCCGCGCGTGTTCACGCCGAACGGCGGCAGCAGGTGCAGCCCGCCGCTGCGGCGCGACAGGTCCCACGCCTTGCCGCTGCCGAGGTGGTCGAGCAGGGACTGATAGTCCCGCTGCATGATGACGCCGACGCTGTGCACGCCCGCGTTCGAGAGCGACGAGAGCGCAAAGTCGATCAGCCGGTAGCGCCCGCAGAACGGCAGCGATGCGTTCGTGCGGTAGCGCGTCAGGTCCCCGAGCCGCGGGGAGCTGTGATATGCGTAAACAATGCCGTGTACTTCGCTCATGCGTGCACCTCCGCTCCGTCATAGATCATGGCCCCGGCCGGGACCGTGCCCCCGGCGGGCACCGACACATCCGGTCCGACCGTGGCGACGCCCCAGCCGTCCGTCCCGTCGGGCTGCGCGCCGATGTGCGCGCCCGCGCCCACGACCGTGCCCTCGCCGACGATGGCATACTCCACCACGGCGCCCGGCTCCACGACGACGCCGGGGTGCAGGATGCTGTAGAGCACGCGCGCGCCCGCGCCTACGGTGACGGAGCTCGAGAGCACGGAGTTTTCCACATGGCCCTCGATCGTGCAGCCCTCGGTGATGATCGAGTGCACGACCTCCGCCTGCCGGCCGATGCTGTGCGGCGGGCGGATGGGGCTCTTGGCGCGGATGGGCCACTTCGGGTCATAGAGATTGATGAGCGTGGGCGAGAGCATGTCCATATTCGCGTCCCAGAGGCTGACGATCGTGCCGACGTCGCGCCAGTAGCCCTCGAACCGGTACGGCAGCAGCTTTTCCCCGGCGGCGAGCATCTTGGGGATAATGTTCTTGCCGAAGTCCTTGTCGGAGTCCGGGTCCGCCTCGTCCTCGATGAGATAGCGGCGCAGCGCCTTCCAGTCGAAGATGTAGATGCCCATACTCGCAAGGTCGCTTTTCGGGTGGGCGGGCTTTTCCTCAAACTCGTTGATAAAGCCGTCGGGCCCGACGTTCATGATGCCGAAGCGCGAGGCCTCCTCCATCGACACCTGGATGACCGAGATCGTGCAGGCCGCACCGGCCTGCTCGTGCGCGCGGAGCATCTTGTCATAGTCCATTTTATACACATGGTCGCCCGAGAGGATGAGCACGCAGTCGGGGTCATACATCTCGATGAAATCCATGTTCTGATAGATGGCGTTGGCCGTGCCGGAAAACCACGACCCGCGCTCCCCCGCGCTCTGATACGGGGGCAGGATGTACACGCCGCCGTCGATGCTGTCCAGATCCCACGCCTGACCGCTGCCGATGTAGCGGTTGAGCAGCAGGGGCTGGTACTGCGTGAGCACGCCGACGGTGTCAATGCCGGAGTTGGCGCAGTTGGACAGCGGGAAGTCGATGATGCGGTACTTGCCGCCGAACGGGATGCTGGGCTTGGCGACCTTCGCCGTGAGGGCGTACAGCCGCGAGCCCTGCCCGCCCGCGAGCAGCATGGCGATACAGTGTTTTTTCAAGGGATGCGCTCCTCCTTTTCTCCAGTTGCGAATAGATCAGGGGCCTCCCGCGGCCCGACCGGTTTCGCGCGCGGCCCGGCGGCGATGGCCCCACGGTCGGCTGCGGCGGTTCCGGTAGACGTGGGAAACCCCTGACAAATGTTCAGTTAAAGCGGCTCATGGCGCGGTCCGCCCCGTCGCGGATATAGACCGCGCAGGCCTCGGCCGCGCGCGCGGCCGCATCGTCCATGGCGGTCTTGTCCGCGCCGCGGAACGTGCCGAGCACCCAGTCGGGCATGTCATAGTCCGGGTGCGGAGGCGCGCCGACGCCGATGCGGATGCGGGGAAAGGCGTCCGTGCCGAGGCAGGCGATGATGCTCTTGAGCCCGTTGTGCCCGCCGGCCGAGCCCTTCGTGCGGATGCGCAGGCGGCCCGGCTGCAGGTGGATCTCGTCCGACACGACCAGGATATGCTCCGGCGGCACCTTATAAAACTTTGCCGCCGGCGCCACGGCCTCGCCGGAGTTGTTCATATACGTCTGCGGCTTCATGAGCAGGACCTTCTGCCCGCCGAGCTCCGCCTGCGCGGTGAGCGCGTGAAAGCGCAGCCGGTCGATGCGCACGCCGCAGTCCTTTTCCACGACGTCCGCCGTGAGAAAGCCCGCGTTGTGCCGGGTGTTCTGATACTTCAGCCCCGGGTTGCCGAGAAACACGACCAGCCACTGCACGCCGCCGTGATTGGAAAAGAACATCACTCAAACAGCGAGGAGATGCTCATTTCCTCATAGATGCGGTTGATGGCCTCGGCGAACATCGGCGCGACGGGCAGATACTGGATCTTGTCGCAGGCCGGCTTGCCCTTCGGATACGGAATGGTATCGAGCAGGAGCAGCTCGTCGATGACGCTGTCGTTGATGCGGTCGATGGCCGGGCCGGAGAGCACGCCGTGGGACGCGCAGGCATACACTTCCTTCGCGCCGCCGACCTCGACGATGGCCTTGGCCGCGCCGCACAGGCTGCCGGCCGTATCGACCATGTCGTCAAGCAGCAGGCAGGTCTTGCCCTCGACATTGCCAATGATGTTCATGACCTCAGAGCAGTTGGCCTTCTCGCGGCGCTTATCCACGATGGCGAGGCCGAGGCCCATCTTCATGGCGAAGGAGCGCGCGCGCGCCACGCTGCCGACGTCCGGCGAGACGACGACCATGTCCTCGCGGCCGTAGCCGAAGCGGCGCAGGTAGTGTGTGGCGAACAGCGGCGCACCGTAGAGGTTGTCCACCGGAATGTCAAAGAAGCCCTGGATCTGCGCAGCGTGCAGGTCCATGGTCAGCACACGGTCGGCCCCGGCGACGGTGAGCAGGTTCGCCACAAGCTTGGCCGAGATCGGGTCGCGGGCCTTGGCCTTGCGGTCCTGCCGGGCATAGCCGAAGTACGGGATGACGGCGGTGATGCGGCCGGCGGAGGCGCGCTTCATCGCGTCGATCATGACCAGCAGCTCCATGAGGCTGTCATTGACCGGCTTGCAAGTGCTCTGCACGATGAACACATCCACGCCGCGGACGGGCTCGTTGATGGAGATGGAGCACTCGCCGTCGGCAAACGCCGTGACCGTGCTCTTGCCCAGGGAGATGCCGAGGTTCTTGCAGATCATGTCCGCCAGGTCGGGGTTGGACGAGCCGGTGAACACCTTGATCTCTTTGCCGTGTGGAATCATATCGTAACTTCCTCTCTTTTTGAAAATTTCCGCGTCCTGCGCACAGGCGCAGAAGCCCAAGTTTTCATACAAAATCATTATAACAACATTTTTGCCGCTTGCAAAGAGAAACCGGTGCTTTGCGGCAAGAAAATTTTTTGCGCCCCGCGTCGATGTTTGTGCAATCTGCCGCGGCGAATCGGCGCTTTGCATTTGGTGCGGGGTGTGTTATAATGGCGGCAAAGAAAACCAAGGGGCACCCCGAGCCCCGGGAAAGGAAACATATGAGTAATTTTAACGATCTGTACGACCACGTCGCCGCCGACCGCTCGCGCGCCATGCAGCTGCTCGGCATTCAGGACATCCGCCGCAAGGCCGTGGCGGAGCTGCTGGCCGCCGGCGCCTACACGGAGCCGGACAACATTGAGGACATGACCGATGCCGAGCGCGAGCAGCACAAGGCTGAGGCCGCCTATGCGCTCGGCCGCCCGCACATTCTCGAGGCGGCGAAAATGCCCGTGCAGGACGGCGACGAGACCTACGCCATCGCCGTGACCGCCACGAGCGAGACGCCCAACTGCATCGCCCTGTGCGTGCAGACGAAGCTCGAGGAGCTCTACGCCTCCGGCATCGTCGACCGCAGTGCCAACCACCGCCCGCGCCTGTTCGTCGTGGCCGCCAACGACCGCCCCGACGAGGACGTGCAGGGCCTGCGCACCGCGCTGGACATGCTGCGCGTGGCCTACCCCGATTTCCACATCGAGCTCAGCGAGCGCACGCCCGAGCAGGCCATGCGCGCCGCGCTGGCCGAGGAGCTGCGCGACGCGCTCGACGCGTGCAAGATCAACGCCTCGAAGGAAAACTTCCAGCGCCTGGCCGCGACCATGATCGCGGCGCCGCTGTTCTTCCCCGCCCAGCGTCCCGAGGGCGCGGCCGCCCCGGACGACGGCCAGCAGCACCTGCAGTTCGGCAAGGTGCGCACCGATGACGGGCGCACGTTCTTCTGCGCCTTCACCGACCGCGCGCGCCTGCTGCAGTGGCGCAACATGGGCAGCGTCGAGCTCGGCGTGAAGGACTACGCCCCGCTCGTGCTCTCCTCGAACGACACTGGCATCATCATCGACCCCGGCGTCGGCAGCGGCCTTGCGCTCACGCGCGAGATGCTCCAGACGCTCAAGGCGCAGCTCGAGTTCTTTGAGCAGATGCGCAATACCGCGGCCGAGATGGGCGTGGACTTCGACGCCGACGCCGTGGCCGAGGCCGCCCGGAACATCACCGCGGCCGATGACGAGCCTGAGGGCCGCAACCGCAAGGAGCGCCGCTGGTTCGGCAAGAAGAAAAAGTAAACCGCAGGATTCAGAGAGGGAGTCGGAATATGAGAAAAACGAAGATCGTCTGCACCATCGGCCCCGCGTGCGACAGCGAAGAGACGCTGCGCGCCATGATGCTCGCGGGCATGAACCTGTCTCTTATACACATCTCCGAGCCCACGAGACTCCT
>ERZ1027176.949-NODE-949-length-12324-cov-35.653680_pt1 | contig 12324 bp, 17 predicted proteins | sample MGYA00519248_ERZ1027176 | MGnify/ENA primary metagenome ERZ1027176 (study PRJEB26926, sample SAMN06164413) | human gut metagenome | biome: ENVO:00009003; feature: ENVO:2100002; material: ENVO:00002003 | host: Homo sapiens | place: USA | collected 2012 ...
GAGATGCTCAGGAGTCTCGTGGGCTCGGAGATGTGTATAAGAGACAGCATATATACATAAAACCATAAATACATATATACATAAAACCATAAATATGTATAATTTAATTACTTTTAAATTCAAAGTATTTTTTAGTTTTAATTTAAAAGTATTATATGTAATTATAGTGTAAAAAAATTTATATAAATTGAAAACGTTTTCATATCAAAAACTATTGCATTATTTATATTATTGTGATATAATATTTATGTAAGTAGTTGAGCAACACCGATATATATCGGGTTAGCTGCTGCTAACAGAAGGAGAAAAAATATGAAAATTTATTATGAAGATTATTTACATGATTTTAATTTTTGGAGCGGCGCTAAAGATAATGTTAGATTCTTAAATGAAGATGATTTTAGTGCTATTGAATTAGTGTTCGAAGAAATGTATCCAGACGGAATCGAAGAAACCGTTTTAAACGATTTCTTTAGATTTGATATGGACGAAGTATCCAAAATACTTGGGTACGATGATTTCGATGATTTAAAAAAGAGAAGAGCGGAGGTTCAATAAATGAGATTAATTAATATCAAAACGACAAAAAAAGCGATCATTTTTGGTTCGCATAACAACAAGTGTTTTTCAATAAAAACCACACCCGATGAGTTTGAGGAATTAAAAAAAACGGGCGTGTTAATAGATGATATATCTGTTTATGACAGTTTTATATCAATAAGTTGTCCCGTAAATGCCAATCGGTCACAAGAGTTAATTTCAAAGGCCATAAGTATGGGGATCCAAATCACATACTATGACAAGGAATTTTAAAAAAAGGAGGGAAAAAAAAATGACATTAAAAGTTTTTGATTTTAACTTTAAGCCTAAATTTACAATTAGGCTTATCATTCAAAATAATGATTTAGATTTTAAAGTGTTAAACTTTAATTTCTATAGAGATAAAAATGAACTGTATACTCTTTTGGTAAGAATATATGGATCTTGTTTGTATGTTGCTAGAATAGAAATTCCTAACTATTCTACTGTAACAACAATATCAGTAAACTGCTCAAACGCGGTTTATGAAGATATACTAGCATTTCTTTATAGAAAGGGGTGTCGTTAATGGCTATTTACTACCGATCTATGTTGAAACGCGAACCCATCAATAGATGGGGCCGAATAGGATACAGAGAATATTTAGAGATTGTCCAAACAGAGAACATCTCTAAATTTAATTATAGGAAAAAGAGAAAATTCCGATTGTATACCGAAAATGACAGAATTTTTATCGATGAAGAAAAACAAGCATATTTTGAAAATTGCTTGAATCTCGTAAAAAATATCGACGAGATTTATTCGTTTTCGGTAAGTTAAAACGAGGTGAATATATGTATACAATATATTTGCAAATTATAAAAAACGACGATGATCACGTATGCTCACTCGTCTCGGATAAATTTCATATGGAGTTTAAAACTATCGGCGGTTTTAGTATTACTTCATATATTCCTATACCACCCAGTGATATAACAAATTTTACTATGAAATTAACAAGTGAAATAAGAGATGTATTTGATAATTCAAGTGTATCAAAAACCGAAGTTTTTTATATCACAGTCTCTAAGAAAAAGTCAAGAGTTTTTACCGGCGTAGATTTAGAGCCGAGAAATTCAAGACCATATATAGATATAGCTGAAATAGTTTTGATATTACCTATTTTGGAGTGGGAAACATTATTTAAAATACAGGAAGAAATAAAAGATTTCTTCCAAGAAAATTTATGTTAAAGGAGGTGAAGAAAATGTGAATGATATGCAAATTTTTTTAGATAAGAAGTCTTACGATTGCTTAAGAAGAAATAATACCGTTTCATTCCATATGAATGGCTCGTTTTATACTTTAAGTTACAGCAAGCTTAAGAGTTTATGCTCGTTATCTCGCTACGATGATAACGGTAAGAAATACTTTGTAGGTATCTTTGAGTACCCAATTTGTTTAGACTATTTAGAAGAAATAAAACTAAAAGAAAGAAAAAAGGAGATTTAAAAATGTTAAAAAAAGAAAATGAAAATTTAAGAAGTTTGGACAACCAAAAATTAAGAGATTACAATTTAATAAGACTACCAATTTCGGCAAGAGAGGTAGTGACCGATAATAATAAGTTTTGTACTTATTATACAAAAAATAAAAATAACGATTATTTTATCGTTAAGTTTAAAAAGACTAATCTTTGTAGACCACAAGAAAAAGGGCATTATATCTTATACGCTCAATATGACGAGATAAATTTTGCTAAAGAACGCAAAAGAGCGAAAGACAACGATAATGTTTATTTACATAATGTCATTTGGGTGGGACGTGTTGAAGATTACGACATTGATGAACAAAAAATCGAAGAAATAAAAAAGGCAAATGAGAAGGAATTGAGCAAATTTCTAACCGATAACATTGATTTAGATGACCTCCCTTTTTAGGAGGTTTTTATGCGAAAAAGAATTAGATTAACAGGCGATGAAAAAGCCCTCTTTGAAAAGTTAAAAAATACGATGTCGAAAGCAAAAGCAAAAGAGTTTAGATACGAGATAAGAGACTATCGTAATTTCATAAGAGAGGCCAACAAAAAAATTGAAAAAGATAAATTCTATAATAATATTAGCAAAGGTTATCGAATGAATACGAAAACCATCGATAACTACGCTATTTTTAAAGACAGATTATCGAGAGTTGAAACATTCGTAAATACTTCTAAAGAAGAGTTTATAAATAGATATAAGGATAATCTGGTAAAAAATTTGGATACTATATTTAATGTCGATTACTCAGACATTATCAATAGTTTATCCGATGAACAATTCGCTGAATTATTCAATGATTTTAGCGTATTGTACACTTTATTTACTCCATCACCCAAAATTGGTGATATTCAAACAACTTTTTCATTATTGTTCGAGAAAAAAGAAGACTTTGAGGAAGTCTTAAAATCATATGCACAAGGTTAAAAACATTTACACAATCGATTTTGAAACGAGGAACTCTACGATAGATTTAGCAAATAAAGAAACAAGCGTTTGGTTGTGGGATATCTGCTCCTGCGATACTTTCAAACATCGCTATGGCACCACTTTAAATGATCTATTCCGCTTTGTTTTCGATGAAATAAAGGAGGACGTTATCTACTATTTTCATAACTTAAAATTTGATGGATCCTTTTTAATTTCATATTTACTAACACACGGGTATACTTGGTCGGATAAACCGTTTAAAGAAATACAGCCCTATTATTTTAATTCTTTAATTGATAGTAGAAAGCAGTTTTTTTCTATTACAATAAGAAATAAAAATAATAGTAAAATTGAAATTCGAGATAGTCAGAAAAAAATTTCTTCATCCGTTGGTGAAATCGCCAAATCTTGGAAGTTACCAATATTAAAAGGTGAAATAGACTATAAAATGCATCGTCCGATAGGCTATATCCCAACGGATGAAGAGATAGAATACATCAAACATGATACTGAGATTATGGCTCGCGTTTTGAAAGAGTTCCACAAGGAGGGTATGTCATCCCTAACCTCAGCAAGTGACAGTTTCAAAGCATATAAAAAGACAATGACAAAGAAAACATTTGCTGAGTTATTTCCTGTACTGGATAAAGATATTGATGACTATATCAGAAAATCATATTTGGGTGGTTTATGTATCGTAAATAAAAAATATAAAAATATTCTGCTATATAACTGTAAATGTTACGATAAAAACTCGATGTATCCATCCAAGATGGAGAAAGAATTATTTGCATATGGCGTCCCTATTAAAGGAGACGGTAAATATGTAGAAAATAAAAAATATCCTGTCTATATCCAACACATCAAATGCCAAATTAAGTTAAAGGATAACCATATCCCTTGTTTGATGTTAAAACGTTTTTTGCAACTGAAAAATGAATATATAGAAGATACAGGAGATGAAATTATCGAACTATACCTCACTATGGTGGATATGAAAATTCTATTTGATGCGTACGATATTCAGTATATTGAATTTATAGACTATTTAATGTTTAGGGGGTCTACAAAACTTTTTACCGAGTTTATCGACACAAACTATCTCCTAAAACAAAATAGTGAGGGTGCAAAACGGCTACTAGCTAAACTTCGTTTAAATTCATTTTATGGTAAATGGGCAACAAACCCCGTGCATTACGTAATAGAACCCTATCTTGATACCGAGGGTATATTATGTTTTAAGTCAATTAATAAAATAGTTGACGAACCAATATATACAATTAATGCATCGTTAACAACCGCATATTCGCGTTATGATTTATATATCAATATACAAAATAACTACGATAATTTTGTATATTGTGATACTGACTCGATTACAACGGTTGGAGATGCGGTAGGTTTAGAAGTGGATAAAAAGAAACTAGGCGCTTGGGACTTGGAAAAAGAATATAAACTTTTCAAAGTAATTGCCCAAAAAACATATTATGGTGTGTTAAATGATGATAGCGTGTTGATAAAAGCGTGTGGTGCACCCAATGAAGTTAAAAAACAGATTAACTTAGATAACTTTAAAATTGGTGAAACATTTACAGGTAAACTACGTCCTGTACGTGTAAAAGGCGGTTTAATTTTAGCAGATACCACTTTTACTTTTAAGGATAGATAAACTCTTTACAAAAATAAAAAAATATGATATAATAAGGATGGTGATAGTATGGATTTAGAAGAGTTACAGAGTAAATATAATGAATTGGTGAATGAAAATAACCGATTAAAAAACGAGAAAAAGGAGTTAGAAGAAAGCGTCGACAAAATAAAAGAAGAACTAAAGAATAAAAAAGATAAATATGTCGATGACTACGATTTTTTAGGAGGAATGGAAAATGATTATTAAACCTATGCGTGATAAAAAATCAAAAAAGGTCTTAAGCAATGTTGAAATATGCAGAAGAATGTACGCGACATTGTCAACAATGAAAGAAAAAAGCGAACCGTCAGAATATTATGGTATATTTGGTGGTTCTCCCTCGACAGAACAAGAGGTAATGTCATTTTTGAAACAAATTAATGATGAAAAAGATGACAAGGCAGCACAACAGATGATGCAGAATTACATACTACCCACAATTATGAAAGGAGTAAAATAATATATGCCAATTACTTTAAATGCCAATAAATTTATTGGTACACTATCAAATTTAATTTGTTATACCTTTTATAAGGATAACTACCATTTAGGTGATAATATTGACGCTTTATTAGAAGCATTTAGAAGTGATGATACCGTCAACGGCGATGGTAAACTTGTTTTAACTAGTGATTTACCGGTTGTAAAAGATTTAGTGGTAAATACATCCACTTTGTTAACAAGCGTTCCACCTGAAATACAGGAACAATATATACCTGTTACAAAATTCAAATATATCCAGTTAACAGTAAATCGATATTTAATGCGGGGTGGGTTTGAGGATGAATACGCAATGGCTAATCTTATCTCATATTTACTCAATAATATGCGTATTGCAAAACGTTTGCAATTAAAAACAGATATTGAAACAGTTATTGCTGAAATTTTAACAAATAACCCAACAACTCAAACCGTTACAGGTTTAGCGCGTCCTACGGGGACACCAACCGCAGTTGAATTAAATGCCGTGAGAACTTATAACACGAATTTAATCTATCGTACGATTTTAACGGTTATTCAAATGTTAGGGTTAGGATACGAATTAAATGTAACAGATGTACAAACTGGCAACGACACTTTTGAAGCATACGAGAGACCCGATAACATAGTATGTCTTGTAGAACCGTCAACAATGGCTTCAATGGATGTTGACACACTCGCAACATTGCTAAACTCAAATAAAATTACCCAAAAAATTAACGTGAATTTTATCGAAAATGAGGCAATTCCTGACGGTGAAGTATTATTGTTATCAAAGGATAAAATTCAATATGGCTTCTTCTATCAAGTAGCTACATCATTCTTTGATGCATCTAACTTAAACCAACAAGATTTCTTACACTTTTCTTATTATTGCGACCAGATAGAACGTGCACCGGCGGTTTTAATCGAATGTACTAATTTTCACGTTGAATAGGAGGTGCTACAATGGCACTTCCTTTTTCAATATATTTGGCGAATATACCGTTTTTAAATAAAAATTATTTGATAACGAATGGTAAAGAAGTTAAAGATACAGGAGTCTATAATTCTGTTAAAATAATTAATGTGAATTTTATTAATAATATTACGTATAATCGTAATTATTTGAACGTGGAACCGACCTCTATATCATTCATCATTGATATAGACGACAACTCGTTCTTTAACGTATTATGGAATAAATACAACGCTGTTTATTTTTCAGACAGCACAGATGAAAATTATCGTATATACAGAATTGAAAAATTAATGTATGTATCTTCAAAAAAAGTGCGTGTTGAGGCAGTAGAAACAATATATAATATAATTAAATCATCTTTTGAAGTTACTTCAAATATTAATGTATCACTGTTAAAATCACATGAGACATTCATAAGATATGGATATGCATATGATAGTATTTTAAACACAGCAGGAACGGCAAATTTTTCTATAAACGGAGATACCGATTTATATACTCCTATCGGTGAAGAAATTGTGATGCCCTTAACGAGAGGTTTGAAAGCAATAGAGCAAAACTATGGGTTAGAAACCTTAACAAGTTGGCTAAACAATAATGTTAGATTTTGGGTTGTTGTTTATTTGCAACCTGATACGTATAGAGTTGATACAAAATCGGTTGTTTTGAGTAAAAGTACATACGAGGGTATGTCGTTACCTTATGCCGTTCTATCTTGTCCGTTTATACCAAATAACGTATATAAATTAATCAATAGAAATACGGGTTTAGATGATGAAACAATAAGTATTGAAAATTTATTTACTTTCATCAATGCTATCGACCAATCAAAGATATATACTATCAAATGTTATCCTTATTCTATGTTTATGCGTGCAGGTAGTGCATCGATAGATGATACAAATTTAATTATTAGTAATACAACTTTTGCAAATACATATGGTACAGGTTTAGGTTTCTTTTACGTAAAATATTTAAACGGAAGTTTTATATCCAACCCTATAACAACAGATTTCACAGGTTATCCAAAAATGTATGATAGTAGTTATGCATTTACTAACGATGATTTAGTTACAACTGAAAACCCCTACATAGCAGGTAATACTAATATTCTTGCTATTAACGATTTTATGGGTAATAGAAAAAATTTAAATTTGATATGGTTAGGTAACTACACACAATTACTATTTAAAGTTGTGATGCCACAATTATTAGAAACATCCACGTATTATGTAGATTTTGCATCTAATTCAAGTAATTCGCTTTATAAAAATGTACCATCTAATCAAATGAATTATTTAGTAGGTTCTATGAATTTTAGCCTTTCTTACACGGTAGATGCTCTCAATCGTTTTTTAGGTAGTAATACAAACTGGTACAAATCAAATATGAATACATTAAAAAATAATTTATCTAAAATAATCGTAAAGGGTTTTAGTTCTCTAGGTGGTTCCGCTGAAAAAGCAGTCAGTGAACCAACGTTACTTCAAGCAGCACAAGATGTTAATGCGAGCGCTACGTCATTTAGAACTAACTTGTTAACAGGTGCAATGGACTTTGCTACCGCAAAAAGAAATTTAAATTATCAACTTGAAAACATTGAAAATTCACCTGATGAATTAATACAGGCATCAAGTGATATTATGTTATATAATAGTGTACTAAAACCACGTGTTTATTTAGTGTGGTATTCTGCAACAGAACTACAAAAGGAATTGTTATTGCGTAATTTTTTGTATAGGGGTTTGCATTTAAACAAGTATATTTCTAGTGATAGTGTGAACAAATACATAAATATTACTAGTAATAAATACGATAAAACATATCTAAAATATGTCGAGGGTGATTTTGATTTATACTATAATCAACCAAATCAACCAAAGGATGCCGGTGTGTTAGATTACAAACAATTGGATAAATTATCACGGTTATTTAGTGACGGATGTAAATTAGTACGTTATAATACGACTTCTTACACCCTAAATGATAATAATTTCAATGAAAATAACATCCAAAATATAATAGATGAGGAGACATTCAATGCGTAAAAAATATTTAACTTATGAAGAAATGATAAAAAATCAAGGGATACAAATCGAAATGTTGAAAAAAAGATTAGGGAGTTATAAAGTTTTAAGTCAACCGATTAATAGAGACTATACTAACTCCTTAATTGATTTGGATGTACAACAATTCGTATCTCGCTATAAATGGAACGGGCTTCCAAAAAATATACCTCCAATGTATATTGAAAGAATGTTATATTATAAGGGTTCGTTAGTAGGTTTTTTCAACGGAGGTAATTTTTATCTTTTACCATACGCAAACGGTGGTGATTTAAATACATTTGGATATCCAACAGAAGTACAACCTGTTGCGGTAAACGGAGAACCGTTTCCTATTAAAGCTCTTGCTACATATCCAAACGGTGAAGTAAATAAAAATGCAAAAGCAGTAATTTTGCACGACAGGAGCCCACTTCTAAATTCTGGAATGGTTGTACCTCGTATTGTACTACAAAGAGATATTATAGAGTATATGTCAAGTATACTTTCTAAAAGTGAAATTAATTTAATCAATGCTGTGAAAAAACTAATGTATGGTGTTGAGAGTGAGGACCAAGTAGAGCAAACAAGAAAAGATATTTACTCGTCCATTAACAGTGACGAACCGGTGATCGTCGCGGTAAACGATGGCAACATGAAAAATTCAATCTTTAACACTGGTATAGAGTTAGAAGTTGAAAAAATTATGCAGTTATTTTCTTCCGTTAATAACTACCGTTGTTACAATATGGGCATAAAAAATAACGGAATGTTTGAAAAAATGGAACGCATCGCAACGGGAGAGTTAACAGGTAACGAGTACCAAACAAACCTTATCCTTGAAACAGGTTTACAACTAAGAAAAGAATGGTTAGAAAATTTAAAAGAAATTTATCCTGAATATAACGACGTACTAAGCAAAATCACCGTTGAAATAAATGTAGAACCATATAAAAATAAGGCACCTAATAACGATATCGAAGATAGTACATACGCTGAACGTGATGGAATGACTAGTAAAGGAGGTTTAAACAATGAGTAAAAAATTAACATTTAACTTAGTTGATGTTTATACTGATATCAATACTTTTATTACACAGATGACGTTAGTTGTTAATGAAATGTTAGATGAGGACTACATTTTACCTACTGAGTTTGGAGTATACATTTTTACCCCGATTTGGCGACGGTTTAAAAATAGTAACGCTTGTTTTGAAAACTCGGATGATGGTATTGCATCCTTTAAGGATAATTTTACAAATCAAATACAAGAGATTGGTTTTGATTTCTTTAGTTGGTGTAAAGCAAATATTGAATACTTTAAAACAATTGTAGACGACAATAATAAAAACAAGTCATTCAGCAAACAACTAAATACGGGTATTTATCCCGTTAATGAAAATCTTCAACAAACCGCTACACGAACACAGTTTGCAACAGGTACAACCAATCAAAACATCGTTGAAATCATTAGCAATGGTATCGGTTGGTATAAAGCATCACAGCAATTTATGACACCGCAGAAAAAGAACGATATGTTAAATTCCTTTAAATGGCTATTCATCAAATATAGCAATGCAACTAAAAATGATTACACCGTTTTAGAAATTGATAAAACCGGTTTAATACCTGTTGGTGATGCTGACTACGTTGAAATTGTTGATGATAACTTAAAAAGTGAAAATATCAAAACAGGTGTTGAAATATTAGGAATTGAGGGGAGTGCACCTCTTCCTAAAGAGGAGCAATCAAAATCATTTAGCGTTACACAAAATCAAATTTTAAACGTGTATCCTGATACAGGTAAAGTGTTAAATGAAGTGGTGGTTGATGTTGCGGTACCGTCTACACCAACAGAAGAAAAAACGGTAAATATAACGGATAATGGAACTACTGTTGTTAACCCTACTCAAGGGAGTGCTTTAAGTAAGGTTACCATTAACACAAACGTTGAAACAATACAATATATCCCGTTTAAATTGCTATGCGAATATAATTTAGATAGCTCGAGAACTTTCACAGAAGATACAGGTTTTAATGTAAGTTTACAAATATTATTGATACAGTTACAGGATACATATAAATGCATATATCAAACATTAAATGTTGATACAGGACAATATAATAATATAACTATAACAAATAACAATGTAAGTATTTTATATACTAATACTTTAACTACAAACGGTACATTTAAATTCAGTAGTATCTTTGGTTTACCTGTATTTCAATTATTAGTACCCTTATCAACTTTTAAAAATACAACACAATTTTGGCAGTTAACAATGGGTAGTTACACAGGTAGTCCTGGTTCACTTAAATTAACAATCGCACCGTTTGAAAAAGGTGTTTTTGTCGGAATTACTATTAACACAGGTTTATGTATAGGAATATCGGAGGTTGATTAAATGAATAATATATATAAATCATTATTAGATTTTACTATTTTAAGTTTTATTCCTACTAATGAATTTTGGGAGGAGATAATACTAGCGTTTATCGTTATAATTATGAATTGTTTAATTATACCGTTAATCAAAAAACTATATGCTAAACTAAAACTCGGTAAAGAAAATGAAGAAAAATTAGATGAAAAACTCGATGAGATTGAGGATAAGTTTAATGATTTGACAAAAAAGAATAAATAGTGTATAATTATAGTAGTGGGTGTATTACTTAAGTTATACACTAGATGATGCGTACGTATCACGAGGAGTGAGCATTTATAGTAATAGCAATTGCTGGCGGGTGATTGCGTATAACAGTTTTACATCTCTAATTTTGAGGTGATAACATATATGAAATATGATAATATATATTTAAACGCAAATCACCTGTTTAGCTATTATTCAGGTGGATATAGAATATTCATTATTGTAGGTGCAAGAGGTAGAGGCAAAAGTTTTTGGGCTAAAAGATACTGTTTAAAGCGGTTATTTAGACAAAAGAAAAAATTTACTTGGATACGTCCAACTGAAAGTGCCGTTGATACGTTAAAGGAATTTGACGGATATAAATTTTACGAAGATATTGTCAACGCAAACACATTTAACGAAAGATACAGTATAAAAATAAGTGGTGATGGTACAATCAATTATAAACTATTTGATGATAGTGAAGAGGATATACCGTATGAGCACGCAGGATATTTAATGGCACTTTCTACATTTCACAAATTAAAGGGTAATACCTTTACTGAAATTAAAACCATTGTATTTGATGAATTTATCCCTGAAGTAGGTGAAGTAGTGCGAGGGGATAGAGCGAGGCAGTTTGTAAATACAGTTGAAACCATATGCAGATTGAGTAAGGATACTGTAATTATTATGTTAGCGAATGCACTGGATAAAGGTGATAGAATATTAAATTTATTCTTTCAAAATATAAAAGAGCACGGTTACTACTTTAATAAAGAAAAGTTAGCATGTATGTTATATTTACCTGATAGCAAGGAATTTAACGATAGAAGATTTGAGAGTATATCAGGTAAAATTATAAAAAACACTCCTTACGAGGATACGATAGCATCCAATAAATTTTTATCGCTGGATGATTTGTATTACGATAGAAAACCGCCTAATCTACCTTTATTCTGTGTATTGGACATGCCTACTTATAGAGTTGGTTTGTATGTAGGTGACGTGATATATGTTGAAAATAGGCAAACATTAAATTCAAGTAAGGTATTTTGTCGGAATATAAACGAGATGACAGATAAGTCTAGGTTAATACCTAAGCATATATTGGAGCGCTTGATAGTTTTATATGATAGAAAACGTATAAAATTTGATAGCGAGTATACTCGACAGATATTTGTTGAGTTTATAGGGTCTAAACACTAGTGATAGTGATTAGATATAATTCACATTTTCTCCCTCTTTTTTATAAGATACTCAAGTGTAATACTTGGGTATTCTTTTTTATTGTTAATAGTTTGAAGTTAAAAGTAATTAGTTTGAATTTAAAAGTAAATACTTTGAATTTAAAAGTAAATTTATATAAAATACTTTGAATGTAAAAGTAATTTAATTATACATATTTATGGTTATATGTATATATGGTTTTATGGTTATATGTATATACATATTTATGGTTATATGTATATACATATTTATGTAAAATGTCTAGTTCCTGTCTCTTATACACATCTCCGAGCCCACG
>ERZ1027176.974-NODE-974-length-12142-cov-5.394391_pt1 | contig 12142 bp, 9 predicted proteins | sample MGYA00519248_ERZ1027176 | MGnify/ENA primary metagenome ERZ1027176 (study PRJEB26926, sample SAMN06164413) | human gut metagenome | biome: ENVO:00009003; feature: ENVO:2100002; material: ENVO:00002003 | host: Homo sapiens | place: USA | collected 2012 ...
GGAGTCTCGTGGGCTCGGAGATGTGTATAAGAGACAGGGATATATTTAATGTGGTAAAATGAAATAAAATAAGCGTAAAGACCGATGGTAAAAACATCGGTCTTTTTTATGTTTAAGAAAGGAAATCGTATATGAAGAATGTATTGAAAAAAGGAATATCGATTTTATCGGTAATCGCGATCATATTGACCATGTTTCCCGCGGCGTTCACAGCGTTTGCGGCGGAAACAAAAGTGCAGATAGAAAACGCCGACGCGCTTGCTACAAAAAAGGATATAACCATAGGCGACGGATATACGGTCCGCGCCGAAGATTACTGGTGTATGATACACACAGCCGACAGCATGAGGGCTGTATACTGTATGGAGCCCGGAAAATCCGTTGCAAGCGGAGATATGTTTAATGAAGATGCCGCTAATAAATATTTACAGCAAGTAAGAAATCCAGTATTAGACGCAACTGAAATACAAAGTCTGATAGGCAGAGTTTTTCTTTATGCATATACAGGTAAACTTGATACGTTAGAATCATATTACCGTTACACGGCAACACAGCTTTTGGTGTGGGAGGTTTTAGTAGGTCAAAGAGATGTTGACTTTAACAGAATAAGCAACGGCTATACCTCTGTTGAAAAGCTTCTTGATAATTTCCAAAGCGACTATGCCGCTCAGATAGTAAGCGGTTACTATTACGAGTATGAGTCTGCAATAAAGAATCATTCAAAATCTGTTTCATTCGGCAGCCGTTCCAAAGCGGCGGCTCAGATTACGGCGGTCAAATCAGATTCTGACGGAACATATACTTTTACCGATAAAAACAATGTTCTATCAGACTTTGACGCGGCAGTCACAGACGGCTCCGTTATATCAAAATCGGGAAACGCTTTGAAAATAAAGGCGGACAGCGGAAAGACCGCTGTGGTTACTTTGACTCAGAATAACGTAAAAGAATCGGGAGAGCTGACCGGATTCCTGACGCTTACAAGCGATTCAAAGCAGACGTTAGCGGAGCTCAAAGCCGATCCGAGAAAATACTACGCGGCGGTCAAGGGAGTAGAAAACGGAACGCTTGAAATTATCAAGACCTCCGAGGACGGTATAGTAGCGGATATTGAATTTATCGTCTTAGGAAACGGAAAAACGTATAAGGTAAAAACGGACAGGAACGGTAAAATAAATATACCAGATCTTGCTGCGGGAGAATATACCGTAACCGAGGCCGTACCTGCCCGTTATGAAAAACAGCAGACGAAAAAGGTTACGGTTTCGGCGGGCAAAACAGCTTCCGTTTCATTCTCCAATACGTTAAAGACAGGAGCTATAAAAATAAACAAGCAGTCGGAGGACGGAGAAAACGGCGGCAGGACATTTACGATTTCCGGCGGCGGCAAAACCTATACTGTTACCACCAACGGCGAGGGTACGGCAGTTCTTTCCGATATTCCCGTATATGATAAGGATAATAAAAAGATCGCTTACACCATTTCCGAGAAAAACGTACCCTTTAAATATGTTGTTCCCGCGGACCGGACAGCGACCTTGACAGCCGACGCGACAGTTTCAAAAACATTTAAAAACGCTCTTAAGAAATTTACCGCCGAGGTAATAAAAAAGGATTCCGAGAACGGCGATCCACAGGGCAATGCAAGACTTGCGGGAGCGGTCTACGTACTGTACAGGGACGGAGAGCTGATCGATACCTATACTACCGACGAAAAGGGATATTTCAAAACAAGGGAATATGTCTGCGGAAATTATACTATTCAGGAAATAAGCCCGTCGGAGGGGTACAGGCTTGATCCGACTGTCTATTCAATCGGTGCAGAAGCTGAAAAATACACCATTGAAAGCAATCTGATTTCAGTAAATGTAACCGAAGATGTTATCAAAGGCAAAATCTCAATTATTAAGCACAGCGACGACGGAACGACGCAGATAGAAACTCCCGAAGCAGGAGCGGAATTCGAGGTTCACCTTAAATCGTCAGGAAGCTATGAAAGCGCAAAGGATTCTGAAAGAGATTATCTTGTATGCGATGAAAACGGCTTTGCAGCTACAAAAACGCTGCCCTACGGAACATATACGGTTCATCAGACCAAGGGCTGGGAAAACACAGAATGGATAGAGGATTTTGACGTAATTATCAGCGAAAACGAAAAGGAATATTTCTACCTGATCAACGACGCAGCGCTGACTTCCTACGTCAGGATCGTGAAAAAGGACGCTGAAACAGGCAATCTGATCCCCGTTTCGGGTATCGGCTTTAAGGTTTGGGACTGTAAAAATTCCCGTTATGTTGAACAGAAAATAAACTATCCGGCGGAAATGATCCTTGACGTATTCTATACTGACGAAAGCGGAACGTTAACGCTCCCCAACGAGCTTGTATACGGAGATTACGAGCTTCATGAGGTGCAGACGGCGGAGGGATATTTTCTCGGCAGTGAAGCCGTTCCCTTTACGGTCGACGGTAAAGAAGAGGTTATAACGGTTGAAAAATTCAACAAGGCTCAAAAGGGAAAAATCAGCGTTCAGAAAACAGGAGATATTTTTGCAGGAGTGAATATCGCTTCGTCAGCGTATGCCGATGAAAACGGAAATACTATAGAAAACCTTACGACCTACACTCCGGTATTTTCAGACGGAAAGCTTTCCGGCGCGGTATTTCAGATAATTGCAGGCGAGGACATAATAACGGTCGACGGAACGGTAAGAGCAAACGCAGGCGACATTGTAGCTGAAATCGCAACAGATGAAAACGGCTATACTGAAACCGATCCGCTCTATCTCGGAAAGTATGAAATAAAGGAAATTCAGGCTCCCGACGGATATGTTCTTAACGGCGAATCGCAATTTATCGAGCTTACCTATGCGGGACAGGAAGTCGAGATAAGAGATACGGTAAACGCGGAATTTTTCAATGAATATCAGGGCGTAGAAATAACGCTTTCCAAGCTTATGGAACAGGACGGGCTGTTTAATATCGGCAATTCAGACGAGTATACAAACGTCCGCTTCGGACTGTTTGCCGCAGAGGCTCTGACCGCCGCCGACGGTACGGTTATTCCTGCCGACGGACTGATTTCTGAAATCAGCCTTGATGAGAATATGACCGCAAAATTTGACGTTCAGCTTCCGTTCGGAAAATATTACGTTCAGGAAATCGGCACAGACGAGCATTACGTCCTGAACGGCGAAAAATATCTTGTAACATTTGAATATCAAGGACAGGATATTCAGACGGTTTCAATCGACTGCGGAACATTTGAGAATCGCCTTAAGCGCTGAAAAATAGAAGGTATCAAGACAAACGAAAGCGGCGACCCTCTTGAAAACGCTCTGTTCGGTCTGTTTGCAATGGACTGCACAGAATTTACGGAAGAAAACGCGTTAATGACAGCCAAGTCGGACGACAAGGGCTGTTTTTCTTTTGCCGACATTCCCTTTGGCGGGTATGTTATCAGAGAACTTTCAGCGCCCGACGGATATATTTTAAGCGATGAAACATTCAGCTTGAAATGTCTACCGCAAGACAGTTTATGTTCTGCGTAAGAACAAAGGACAAAAAGGAATCGCAGATATTTCAGCAGATAAACCGCGCTTCCAAGATAATATCGGAGCATGGCTTTGACGTCAGAAGAATAAATAAGGAGGATATCCCCAGCAGAGTCTGTGCCTTTATCGCTGCGGCAATGAGAGGTATCTGCTTCAGGTTCATGCGCCGGAGTACAAGGAAAAGCTGTTCGGCAATGCGGGAGGAAGATAGTTGAATTATTATTATTTGTATGGTATACTATTATTGATAAACTCAGTATTGGAGTGAGAAAAGTGAAATGCGTATTAATGCATAAAAAAATACCTGCAGCATATCTTGAGCTTGACAGCGAAACCGGATATATATTAAAAATATATGAAGTCTGCAGGCCGGAACATCTGCCCGTAGGCGTTGGCTTTAAAAAGGGTATTGCCGACAGAGCGGCATTAAACGAATGGTGGACTGACAGAGCAATTCCGGCAAGACGTTCAGGTATACATGAAGCAATGGAAGTCCTTAAAATCCATGATACAAAAACGCTTTTAACACGCTGTTTCGGATTGAGTTTATCGGATCAATACTGGATAAAGCCCGATAAAAGCGATGTGAAATGGGAAGCTATCAACTTTTTTGACAACCCGTTTTCCGACGACATCGGTAACGTTCTGTTCGGGAACAGCAATAAAACAAATGGATTTGATTTCAGTTCTCCCGACAATACCTCGGACGGCTGTCTGAAAAAAAGGTGGAAAATTATAGACGGAAAAAGGTGTCTTGTAAAAGGCGGCAGCAAACCGTTCCAACAGCAGCCGTTCAACGAGGCGATCGCGTCGCTGATTTGTCAAAGACTTGAGATACCTCATGTCGATTATTCCGTAATATGGAGCGGCGACGAGCCTTACAGCGTTTGCGAAGATTTCGTCAGTTCGGAAACTGAGCTTATAGGGGCATGGCGGGTGATCCAAACGCGGAAAAAGGATAACAGCGTCTCTGTTTACAGACATTATGTAAATTGCTGCGAGGCGTTGGGCGTAAAGAATATAGAGAAGTTTCTTGACCGCATGATCGTTCTGGACTATATCATAGCCAACGAGGACAGACATTTTAATAATTTCGGACTGCTGAGAAACGCTGAAACTCTGGAATGGATCGGCGCGGCCCCTATATTTGACAGCGGAACATCGCTGGGATACGACAGTCTGACGGTTCAGATAGCGAACAATAAGACGGCGCAGTGCAAACCGTTTAAGAAATCCCATATTGATCAGCTTAAGCTTGCGACGTCGTTTGAATGGGTGGACTTTGAAAAATTATACGGAATAGAGGATGACATAAAGGAGATATTGTCCTCAGAAAACGCGGAAAAATATATTGACGAGGAAAGAAAAAATGCAATCGCTCAATCCGTTGCGAACAGGATCGAGATCGTGCATAGAATGGCTGCTGTAATGGAAAATACCATCGTTGACGACATAAAAAACGATGTTGAAGAAAATATTGCAGAGGATTATTTGAAGGAAGTTGACGCGCATACCTTGGATATGTAACCATGTAATACAATTTTGAGAGCCGAATTGTCTATCTGTTTCAGGTTCACGCGCCGGAGTACAAGGAAAGACTGTTCGGCGTGGCGGGTGGAAGATGATTGACATAATTAAATATATGTGTTAAACTTAGCGTAAGGATGGTGATTTTTATGTCAGTAGAAGAACAGTTTAAAGGACTGTCTATGTCAAGTTTAATAGGCGGACCGTTAAAAGCAGCTTGTGACGCACAAATGGAACTTGCAAAATCTACAGCTGAGTTTATAAGTCAAATGGGATTTGATGAAAACAATAAATGCAGGACGGTAGAAGTTGCATTTAAAAGGCCGGGATTGAAGGAGAACGGAAATGTTGAAGCGGAGCAGATGAAGCTTGAAGTTCCGTTACTTTCGATTGTTCCCATACCAAATTTGCAAATAGATGAAGTAAATGTTCTTTTTGAAATGGAGATTCATGAAGAGGTTAAAGGCGAAGAAAAAAGTATAGCCTCTGTAACCGGAATAGACAGCCCATTCGGACTGAAGGTTAATATTTCGGGCAATGTTTCATCAATTACTAATAACATGGATTCGGATAATTCTGCAAAATATCATGTTCATATCAGTAACCTAAATAAAAATGCGCCGGAAAACCTCACTAAGCTTCTTGATTTCATGGCAGAAAATACTTCGGCTGATGATATTAATAAAATCAAATAATATTAATAAGGAACTGTTCTATTCAGTGCAGTTCCTTTTTTTGTGGAGGAATTCAAATGAAAAAATACGGAGTATGGAAAACAAGGTACGCATATAATTCAAGAAAATATGTTGAGGGATGGCTGAAAGACAACAACCGTCCTTTATTTTTTGAGGACAAAATCTCCGCTGAAAAATGCATGAGAAAGTTTGAAAGTATTATTCATGACATGAATACACAGTATGAAGTGAGGGCTGTGCATGAGTGCAGCTGTTGTAGCCGCAGTAAAAAAGATTTCCGTTTATCTTGCCGCAGACAAGCGTACATGGAAAGCCGCCGGCTGGATTATCGGAATTACAGTCACGCTTGTGCTGCTGCCTGTCATGATTTTATTGGCGATGGGAAATCAGTTTTCTGCCGCAGATACGTCAAATATTGATTACAGTCAGTTTATGCAAAGTCTGTCTCCGGAACAAAAGGAGCGTTTTTCACAGATGGAGGATGACGGCAAGGCTATTGAAAAGGAAATGGAAAAGCTCGGAATCAAGGATATGATCGTCAAAGCTCAGATGATATATCTCATATATTTTGACGACGTTCACAAGGATGAGGATTTTTTGCGGAATACTGTTCTCTTTTCAAAGAGAATGATAATAAAAAGCTGATTGAAAATCTCAATAGCAAATACAATCTGAGCATTGATTACAGCAAATTTATGCGGTAGTATTACGTGATAGTAAACGTCAGCGTAAATCAGTATCTGTTCATAAATTTAGATATTAAGAACAACATAGACCTGTCGGTCTGGGCTGAAAACGCCTATGAAACTCAGTGGGGTTGTGTTCCCCATACCGACGGCAGTGCTGACAGATGAAAAATACAAGGCGCTCAAGGAAAAATATCCGCAGGATATCACCGCAGACTGCGACAAATGGCTGAAACTGTTGAATCGGTGACGGACAGGGCGCAAACACAATTGAAATATACGGATATACTTCAAATCAGATAAAGGCTTATCGCACAAACTGGAACGATATTACTATAACCTTTGAAGGCTCGGATGATAAGCTTGTTATCGAAGGCTTCTTTACTTCCGAAGCAAACAGAAACTTCAGTCTTACGTTCAACGGAGGTTATAAGGTTCACGCAACCGCTTCCAACAGCCCTCTGAGGACCATATACGGAACTGATTACAGCGATTACCTTACAGCTATGGATGACAGAGGCGTGACTCTTATCGGAGAGAACGGAAATGACAGTCTTAACGGTGGCAACGGAGCGGACAAGCTTTACGGCTCAAGCGGAGATGACCGCCTGTACGGAAACGGAGGAAACGACATACTTGACGGCGGCGAAGGCAGCGACTTCCTTTACGGCGGAGCAGGAAACGATACATATATATTTAATGTAGGTTATGGATCGGATACAATAAACGATTCGGAGGGAATCAATACGATTTCATTCGGCAATGGACTTAACTTAGAGGCTATGACTGCATACCGTACAAACTGGAATGATCTTACTATCACATTCGATGGAACAGATGACAGGCTTGTTATTCAGGGATATTTCAGTTCCGAAAACAACCGCAATTTCAATGTCACGTTTGCAGACGGAACAAGATATGCGTTTGACGATACTGAAAACCCCATAAAACAGGTACACGCTACTGAATATGACGACTGGATGTCTGCGTGGAGCGATAACGGTATTGTACTTTATGGCGACGGAGGAAACGATACGATAAACGGCGGCGCCGGAAACGACGCGCTTTACGGCGGAACAGGAAACGATTATCTGTACGGAAATGACGGAGATGATATCCTTGACGGCGGAGAGGGCAATGATTATCTGAACGGCGGCAACGGAAACGATACATATGTATTCGGTAGAAATTATGGTACGGATATAATTGAGGATTATGACGGAAATAACAAGGTCGTATTAAGCGGTATTGATCTTAACGAGGTCACATTTACTAAAACAAATCAATCCGAACTGACTGTATCAATAAACGGCAGCGAGGATAGGCTGACTATAAGGAACTTTAATTCCGAAAGCTTTACCTTTGAATTTAAAGGCGGCGTGTTCGGAACTGTAAATGCAGAAACTGCTGAGTTTACGGAGATAATTCCGGAGGAAGATGTCGTACAGTCAAACGCCGAGCTTCTCTCGGATATCTATTCAGACGAAAGTATGTCTTCAGATTTGCTCACAGAAATAAACGACACCGTTCTGATTGATTCTTCAAGCGCAGTTTCTGCGGCAAAGGAAACAGAGGAAACCGCAGATCAGACGGATATACAGGTAATGATACTGACCGAAAATATGTCCGCTTTCGGTACGGAAAACAACGTTTCTGACAGTATGAGCATTAGCGATCCGATGCAGGATACGTCAGCTTTGAATCAACTGCTTGTCGGTACGCAGGCAGAGTAATATAAATTCTGTTTAAAAGTGCGGCAGTAAAAAAGCTGCCGCATAATTTATGTAAAAAGGAAGTCGAAGCATGGAGAAAAAACAAGACAGCGGACTTAGCTGCTTTATGATAGTTATGAAGTTTCACGGTATACCTATCACAAAAGAGCAGGCTGAAACGCTATCAGTTCTTGATCCCGAACAGAAAACCGGAGAAATAGAAATAATAGAATCCGCAAAGAAATTGAAAATGCGGGCAAAGCTTTGTAAGCTGAATTTAAAAAAGCTGAAGGACGTAAAGGCGCCGATTATTGCAAAGAATAAAAACGACGTATTCTTTATTGTCGCAAAATCTCAGGACGATAAATTCATGGTCTTGTTTACGGACAAAACTCAGCCGGAGATAAAATCCCGCGAGGAATTATCTGAAATCTGGGATGGCACAGCGATCCTTATTACCAAAAAAGGAATAATGGACAGAGAAGCGGTATTCAGCTTCAAGTGGTTTATACCCACGATACTGAAATTCAAAAAGGAATTTATACAGGTACTGATAGCCGTATTTACAGTACAGATTTTAGGAATTCTTACTCCCGTTATGACTCAGGTCGTTGTGGATAAGGTTTTAGTCCATAGAAGTATGTCGACGCTTAACGTGCTTGCAATCGGTATCGCAATTGTATATATATACGAGCTGATTCTGTCCCTTGCCAAAAACTATGTGTTTACCCATACGACAAACAGAATAGACGTTATGCTCAGCTTCAAGCTGTTTCGGCATTTGTTCGCACTTCCCTTGAAATACTTTGAATCAAGACGAGTCGGCGAAACGGTGGCGAGAGTAAGAGAGCTTGACAGTATCAGAAATTTTCTGACAGGCACTCCGCTTTCCTCAATGATAGATTTTATTTTCATAATAGTATATATAGTAGTATTGTTTTTCTACAGCAAAATGCTGACTGTCGTCGTCCTCTGCTCGATCCCGGTTTATGCGATTCTGTCGGCAATAGTAACTCCCCTTTTCAAGAAAAGACTTGATGAAAAATTTGAAACGGGAGCGAACACTCAGTCCTTTTTGGTTGAATCCATAACAGGCGTACAGACGGTAAAATCCTATGCATTAGAGCCAAAGTTCGAAAAAAAGTGGGGCGATCTTCAATCTGACTATGTAAAGGCAAGCTACAAAACCTCTATGGTTTCCGCAACGGCAGGAACGACAGGACAGTTTATTCAAAAGGTGTTCGATCTTTTAATTCTGTTTTTCGGCGCAAAAGCGGTAATGGACGGTAATTTTACAGTGGGGCAGCTTGTGGCGTTTCGAATGCTTTCCGGCAGAGTAAGCGGTCCTGTTTTAAGACTGGTACAGCTTTGGCAGGAATATCAGCAGGCGTCGCTTTCAGTAAAAAGAATCGGCGATATTTTTAATACAGCCCCTGAACCGATTCTAAACGCAAATCAGACTGCTATGCCCGGCGTTCAGGGTAAAATTATATTCGATCAGGTGCATTTCAGATACAATCCGCAGGGCGGAGAGGTTATCAAGGGAATGAGCTTTGAAATAGAGCCTGACACCATTGTAGGAGTCGTAGGCAGAAGCGGTTCGGGAAAGAGCACCATTTCAAAGCTGATTCAAAGACTTTATTTGCCGGAGGGCGGTAAAATATCCATAGACGGAATGGATATTTCACTTGTGAATCCCGCAATGCTCAGAAAGCAGATCGGAGTAGTATTGCAGGAAAACTTTATGTTCAACGGAACCGTCGCGGAAAATATTTCAATTCACTGTCCAACAGCAAGTATGGAGCAGATCATTCATTCTGCAAAAATAGCGGGCGCGCATGATTTTATCCTTGAACTTCCTAACGGCTATGAAACGATTATCGGCGAGAAAGGCATGGGACTTTCCGGAGGTCAGAAGCAAAGAGTCGCTATTGCGAGAGCAATACTTAACAATCCCAGAATACTTATATTTGACGAGGCTACGTCTGCTCTTGACTATGAATCCGAGAGTATAATTCAGAATAACCTTAAAGAAATATGCAAAGGAAGAACAGTGCTTATTATTGCTCACAGGCTTTCAACGTTAAAGGACGCGCAGAAAATCATGGTGATTGATAAGGGCAATCTTGTGGAATACGATACTCATGAGAATCTGATGAAACGGGAAGGGCTGTATCATTATTTGTATAACCAGCAGAAAAGGGGCGATATTGATGGATAATAAGCTGACGGAATACGTATTGAAGCACAGCAAAAGCAAGGATAAGGAGCTGAAGTATGATTTTATGCCGTCCTTGCTTGAAATTATTGAACGCCCTGCCCATAAAGCGGGAACAGTAATTATTGTTGGTGTATTTACACTTCTCATTGCCTTTGTTGTATGGGCTTGCTTTTCAAAAATAGACGTGGTAGTTACTGCCGGCGGAAGCGTTCAGCCGTCAGGAAATGTAAACGTGGTGCAGGCCTATTCAGGCGGAACAGTAAAGTCAATAAACGCTGCCGAAGGAGAATATGTGAAAAAGGGAGACGTTCTGATAGAGCTTGATACGGAATCCCTTGATATTGATACAAACCAGCTTAGCAGTCAGAAAGAAATTCTTGAAGCACAGCGGAAAATATATACAAAGATTAAAAACGGCGACGATATTTCAAAGGTTAAAATTGAAGATTACGAAGCTGAGCTTAAACCGTATATTCAGTCAATTCTGGACGCAGACGCAAGCTATAATAACACTCTTGACAGTCTTAAGAAGGATAAGGAAAACGCCGATTTAAATCATCAGATTTCACAGCTGCAGCTTGAAGAATACGAAGAAAGCGGAACAATCCGTCAGGCTGAAATGCAGGAGCTTATAGTAAAGCAGAACGAGCTTGCGCTGAAACAGTCGGAAACGAAAATAAAGGATACAAAAACCCAGTACAGCGCACAGATCAATTCAAAGCTTTCGGAGATAAGCGGTCAGCTTGACGAAATAGAAACCAACCTTGAAAAATACGCCTTGTCTAAGGATTATCAGTATATAACGGCGCCTGTAAGCGGATATATAAACAACGTAAATGTGAACACCGTCGGAGCGGCGGTAACGAACGCACAGGAGCTTGTAACGATAGTACCTGATAATATGCCCGTTGAAATGGTGTGCTATGTAAAGAATATGGATATTGCCGACATAGAAATCGGAATGGAAGCGGAAATCAAGCTGGAGGCGTACCCGTATAACAAGTACGGAACGGTAAAGGGAAAGGTGAAATATATCAGTCCCAGCGCGTTTGTCAGCGAGCAGACGGGCAGCGTTTATCTTGTGAAGCTTGAAATTACAGATAAAAATGATGAGATAGATGTGATTTCAGGATTGTCCGGAAGCGTGGAAATAAAGACGGATAAGAGAACGGTTATGGATTACTTCCTAGAGCCTATTAAAAAAGGCTTCGGGGAAGCTCTGAGGGAGAAATAGTTTTGAAATTGACACCTCCCCCCTATCACAGTGAAACGGGAAAGCTAATAAGAAAAAGGAATATATATATAAATAAAGGATTCAATATGAATGAACCTGATTACGATTATGTGTATAATCAACTGCGCAAAGTTAAAAATGATGTATCATTTAGGGAAGAAGTTGCTGATTGGGCACAACATACCGTTTATGAGATCTATATACAATAATTCAGCACAAGGCTGCACAGCTTGCATTTTTTATTATATCCAATCACCCTTTTATAGATGGCAACAAAAGGATCGGACTTCATGTAACGCTGATATTCTTAGAGCTTAACGGCGTTGATCTTAAATATACATAAAATGAATTAATAAAGATCGGTTTAATGCTGGCAGATGAGAAGATGACTGTAAAAGATATTCTACCGTGGCTTATAGTTCATAATGAACAATAAAAGCTTGCTGGTAACGGCAGGCTTTTATAGCTGTCTCTTATACACATCTGACGCTGCCGACGATCTTACGCGTGTAG
>ERZ1027176.976-NODE-976-length-12140-cov-4.388084_pt1 | contig 12140 bp, 5 predicted proteins | sample MGYA00519248_ERZ1027176 | MGnify/ENA primary metagenome ERZ1027176 (study PRJEB26926, sample SAMN06164413) | human gut metagenome | biome: ENVO:00009003; feature: ENVO:2100002; material: ENVO:00002003 | host: Homo sapiens | place: USA | collected 2012 ...
TACACGCGTAAGATCGTCGGCAGCGTCAGATGTGTATAAGAGACAGATATAAAACAACGAGAGCCACCAGCGTCCGTTACTCCACTGATAGCTCTCATTTATCGCCTACGCCTAAGCGATATTAATATCTTCTTCTGGTCTAGCAACGGATAGACACCGCAAATATAAGACCTTATTTTGAAACTACAAACAAACAGGAGATATTTTTACAAAAAATGTAATCAGTTATATTTATCTATCATATAGACGAAATATAACTGTATCTATCCTCCATCATCATCACCACCTTCTTGATATCAGATAAAGTTAGTTTCTTTATCTCCATATTCCTACTATCCATCCTGACAAAAGAGTTCTTGAACTCCTGCTCGGTTATAGCATCCAACCTAAATAGATTGTATTTTATAAGCAACTGGCTTACGTCAAATATCAGGATATTAAGATCAATATCATCCTTCAACTCATCAAGAAGATCACGCATCATGGCTTTGATAGCATCAGTATCAAGTTCCAGCTTCTCGGCTTCCTTCATTAACTTCTTGATAATACCATTGTGCTCGATTATGATGTTAGCATTATCATCATCGGTAGGTAAAAGGATATCCATCGTACATTTTATACCAACCTTATCACTAAGTCTTTTATTGAACTCAGTCATATAATCAAAAGCCTGATCCCTGCTTAATGCGTATGTATGATCAAGTAACTGCTTTTGTCTGACCTTGACAAAATAGTTACTGGTGTATAACATCATCAAGACCTTTACTCGCTGGATACGTAGGTCTTGCATGATCTTCCGGTGTAAAAAAGAATCTAGTTGCATAATATAAAGAGTCCCCACCGGGGCCATCACACACCCGACAGGGACCAACTTTTAAATATCTTACTCGTCAGGTGATGGACTGACGCCGCAAAGATAAGACGAATAAATTTACCTAGCAAGGATTTTCCGCCTCATTTTCTCCGGATACTACATTACCGTCGGAAACCAAAGACCTATCCTCGGCAGCCTTCGCAGGCGAGGCGGGTCCCGATTGGAGGTCAGACGGGTTGACGAACGGGGTCTCCGTATCCTCGAAGAACGTCTCATCCCTCCTAATACTCATCCTGAACTTAGGAGCTATGAAAGGATCGTTATTAAGATCTATGTTGATCGTAACGTCATTCATCAAAATATCCTCCTTAGTTCTGGAATCACCTATCCATCCTCTTACATCAGCGGTCATAGGCATCCTGCTAGCCGCTTCCTTGATAGCTTCAAGCCGGTTCTTGATAACATCCACGTCCCCAGCCAGCGGAATCATATATGTCTTATTATCCAACCCAGATCTGGCTATAGCGTTATTAAGATCCATTATATCATCAATACTTACGCCTCCGCCTAGACCCTCCATAATCCTATCAGCCATCGATCCGATCATGGATGAGAATGACGATATATCCTGATTTTTCAATCTTACGGGGTATAGGTAATTTCTTCCATTTCCTGTCTTTATAGCTACGACCGGGATACGTGAATTTTTATAATTACCATACTTGTCCCTGACGATAGCCGTACAGAACGGGAATATATTATACTTAATATCATCCCTCATCGTAACCTCCCCATTCTCTATATATCCTACGCTCTCGACTTTACCAACCGTCTCGTTGGTAAAATCATTCTCGGATACCATCAACGTACCATTATCATCACTTACGCTAAAATTAGGTCTTCCCGGCAAAACACTGGTAACTGTACCTACGAACGGTATATCAATCTCGCCAGTAACAGATCCTATATTATCCCTATATAACTCAAAGGCCATACTCCTTAAATCAGCGTTACTCCCTTTTGAGTCTGGATCATTGGCTTTTAGCACCGAGACGAAATTGCCATCGCTATCCACGATCTTAATAACCATATTATCAACCAGCTCTCTGTAAGCCGACTTAGTCTCATCAGAATTAGGATCAACGGCGTTAAGACTATTGTATTTATCATACAGTCCCTTGGTGTATGGATCTGACATATCCATCTTAAACCTTACCATATCACCCTTGCGAAGGCTAGCCGCTGCTTCCTGATTCACCGACTCGTTGTTAGACCCAAACGTATCACCCGTATAATAAGGGACAATAGACCCATCCTGCCCCTTGCGATACACCATGAACCAATTGGAGGTAGATAAGGCGGTCTGCCGCCCCAGTATGACACCGGTAGCGTTCTCGAAAGCCTGAGCGTCATCCTCGCTAATCATCCATCTTGAGTGGTTATCTGACTCTATAACAGTAAATATGTCGGTTCCGTTGGTGAAATCCATCACCCTTCCATTATCAGTATCAGTGGCATCAGATCTTTTAAGCCCAAGACTGTCCATAAACCTGTCAAGTCTCATTCCGCCAACCTCATAATACATGACCCCACCGATCTCTCTCTTCTGGGCCATCAACACCACCGGATTCTGGGCGGCGTTAACTTCCGTCCTGCCGGTGGATGTCCCGGGTTCGCTCTCTGTGAGGACATCACCCATAGGTATGGATTTATCGTAATCCTTGACAGCTATACTTCCGTTATCATACAACCTCATCCATTCCACGAATTGAAGAAGAGGCCCATTGGAATAATTATTGATAATATCAATAGCCTCATTAAGCTTATCCTGATCAATCTCATTGCCATTGTCAGCCTCATTCATAAGATCATTATAAGTCTTTATAGCTTCTTTGATCTGATCCTGATCAAGGCCATTGATATTCATATCTACAATATCATCAACAGCGTCCTTGATATTATCATGGATCTTCAATCTATCTATTATCGATCTAGCCTTATTGATCCTTGAAATAGGATTATCCCCAAACCCGTTAACTAGACTATCGACACGAGGCTTGTTATTATCATATATCTGTCTCTCCCTAGGAGATAAGACATCCTCATTACCGTTCCATATCTTTATAGCTATATTATTGATTCTATCGTCAGAAGGATTTATGATATCCTCATCATCAGGAACCCTCTCGACTATATTACCTTCATCGGTCTTAATCTCGTTCTCCATAGATCTGGCTATCATATGATTATATGTCTTGAACATAAATGCCTCATCCTCCCCTATAAGACCATCTTGGTAAGCCTTGTCTATAGCTTGGTCGTTGGCGTAAAGATCATTGGCATCAGGATTATCAGTATTCCTGAAATCATACTTGCTATCATCCTCCTCATAAGTCTTACCCCATACGTTCGATAATATCTTCATGAACCCGCGCTCCTGCGCCCGGATGAATCTTCTGTCACGCATACGACGAAGAGACTCGTTTATATTCTTATAAGCCACAAGATTATGACGATACTCACTAAGCAATGCCATAGCCTCCTTATAATTATCAACCCCACGGATAGATACGACGTTCTCAAAATCAGCTATAGTATCATAAGCCGCCATAAGATCAGCGGCACTGATCCTTGAATCATTTCTATTTAAGAACAACTTAGATATATCAGCCTCTGAGTTAATTAACGTAGTTAATTTCCTCTCCAATGCGATCCTATCCTCTGTTAATTTAAGAAGCCTATCATTCTCCTTGACCAACTTAGCCTTATCAGATTCAAGAGCGTCCTTCGACGCGACACTTTGTTGAAGCCTCAAGATATTCTTCTCCATCCTCTGTATATCATCCGTAAGCTTCCTGAGTTCTTCAAGATCCCTGCTCGAATCAGGATTAAGACGAGAATATATATCAAGAGCGGGGCCTATATCCGTATTGTATATCCTTCTTAACTGATTGGCAATATCGTTCAAATTATCCTTCGCCTCAAGGCCATTATAAGCCATATTGGAGATATAGGCGTTAAACGACCTATTGGATATACCATCGGTAAGGGAGTCGGCGAATCTGTTGGCCATAATGAAATTATCCACCTTCTTATTAAACTCGTTGACAAGATCGGCTTTATACTCATTGACCTGCTCATCTGTCATATTCATATCGGAGGCTATATCGCTATTAGGTATAGACTCGATGACTGTCTTGAAATTCTCCTTAGTATCATCTAACATCCCCATTTCCTGATCATAACGAAGACGATTGAATACAGCGTCACTAAAAGTCTTATCTACGATTCTAGAATTAGGTATATCGTCAGCGTTATTATCCGTTTTCAAGCCTGATAATTGAGCGTTCAGAGCCATGCTGCCACGAATAGCTTGGACGGCCGCCGAGGTCAAGGCGCCGGCATTAGTGTTGTAGGCCTCCACCATCCCCTTGTTACGGGACATGTCTTGGCTCCATTCCTTTATACCTCCAAGACTTTTTCCTCCCATAACCGATCCAATAATCATACCGATGCCGATCTCCTTCCAGCCCTCATTAGATCCGTAAGTCTCCTTGAATCCGTTCTTTATAGCTTCCATATAACCTATATTCTGACGGATGGCCATAGGATTATATCTTGATTCCACCCAATCCTCCGCAGACTTACTGGAAACACCTTGAAGACCTTCCTCGAACAAACCCTCAGATACCGGTCGTTTAATGATATTAAACGTATTACCAGCTATTTTCTGCCATTTCTTTGGTGTTATAGCCCTTAGTGCACCGTTGTCCATTCTCTCGGCTCCTACGCCAAATATATTGCGTTTTATGAACTTATCCACGCCCAGATCCATGCCAAACATATCACCAAACATAGCTATATTGGATAACGTAAGGATACCGATATTGGCAGCGAATATAGCGTTAGCGGCATCAGCATTATCAGCTCTGAACTTCATGAGTTCCTCATATGAGGCTTCTCTGCCGTAAGCGTTCCTGTAAGCTTGCTTGAAGTTTTCCTCAGACTCCATCAGCCCGCTCCTTGATTCCACGGAAGCTTCCCAAAGCGTAGAAGTACTCATAAAAGTCAGGTTATCCAACCCCTTGCCTATACCACGACCTATACGAGCAGCTCTTAGCATAGCATTAAACCCGGTCTTTGTAGCAGAAGCAGCCTTCCCCATACCGGCAATCGTAGCACCTATCCTAGCCCCCATACGAGCGGCATTCATAAGACCAGCTCCAGCGAAGGCGTAAGATGACAAAACGGCTCCAGCCGTAAATGCCGCACCAGATAGAAGATCATTCGTCCAGAAATTTGTAGTGAGCATGCTTTTAAGGAACCCGGCATCTCTCTCCTCCTTGCTGTAATAATGATTAAGCGTATAATCACCTCGCTTATCCATATCATCTAACCAATCGGCAAAGCCGTTATCAGATATGGCGGATAACGTCCCTTTTGTAACAAGTTCCTTTAATCCGTATATAGACTGACCTACGCCCCCTATACCATACAATGTGGACTTATAGATGAATTTACCCAATCCTCTATAAGTCTTCTCCCAACCGCTTTGGTTCTTTGACAGACGATCATCATTATCCACGTTATTGATATAACTCTCGTATTTTGGAATCCATTCACCTGTTGACAGCCTATACCTTGAATCACGAAGGTTGATCCTACTCCCAGTTATATCATAATTACCCTTAGGGATACCCGTCTCGTTTATCATCTGAAAAAGCGGATTCCTTGCTTTTACATCATCATGATAAGATGTCTCTACGGAATTTTTTATACCCTCTACTAATGATGGAATACTTCTGCTTCCCTCTCTAGACAAAACATCATTATCCATATCCGATGAACTGCGCATGCCAACAGGTATAGGGATAGAAGAAATATTATCCTTAGAAGGCATGGGAGATGGAATTGATGGAGTAGGGACATAGTATCCCTGACTCTTCATCACATTCCCTATATCGTTATTATTATTGCTCATTTTTTCCATCTATTTTATCCATAGTCTCTTTATCCAACACCGAAAGAAGATTGCTAAGGTCAGAATGCTGTTCATTAATATCCCTACCCTTTACAATAACGTCTTTATTGATAGCCTCAACCACGGCTTGGGTAAGATACATCTGAGGACACATATTTATAATCTTCATGATATTATCAGCATAATCAGTATTATATTCCAACACCTTTAGAGGTGTCCCGGTCCTAGCCTGCCCGTGAAAATAAACGCCAACCTCAACACCTCCAGGAAAGCCCTTGGCTTTAATATCATACGATTTGTAATTTCTTAAAACCGTATTAATAATCCTAATAGCTCTTTTATTAAGCTCTGATGTAGCTAGTTCATTGTTCTGAATATTGTACTTATCAACCATCCTAGAAGCCTCCTCAGCCGCATTCTCGATAGTAGCGAAAGCGCCAAGTGAATTAGCTTGCGCCCATTTCTGATAAGGCCTATTGGTCGTGGCAGAAAAAGATACAGGGATGATCTTAGATTCGTAATCTTCAGATCTTACATTCCTTTCCCTTTCGTACAAACTATACCCCATACTATCTAATTCCTCTTTAGTAACTTGAACCGTAGCGATATTTTTTCCGCCAGCCATAGCTACCAAATCAAATGTATTGGGATTATCCGTAGGACGAGCATACAATATGTAATTATTAAGTCTGCTATCTTTATCCTTATTCAAGAAACCAGCTCTTGACAAAAGCAGACTCTCTAATTTAGCATGCATACGCCTATCTTCTTTAGAGGCATTGGTAGAATTAGAGAACGACCATGATCTTGGAGCAAACTCGTCATATCTTCTTTCATAGACCATTTTAGAATCCTGAATAGCCTTAGCTATATTACGACCTATATTAGATGAAGACCATTCTCTTCTAAGCGTAGGACCGTCAGCTCTAGACATATTCTTACCTAAGATCTTGATCATTTTATCCCTACTAGTCATATCGACATTATCGCTATTCATTACCGGATTGTCTACACGACTATAAGTTTTAGCTATATCATTTATATCCTCCAGAGTGAAATTTTCTCCTGAATATCTATTTAACAAATTTATATAAGATCTCATCAGCTCCGTATTAGCTATAGATCTATCCGCATAGTTGATGTTCTCGCTTATCAATCCAGCTATAGCGGAAACCTTTAAAGCATCTTCTGGTGAATACTCTTTCCCTCCAATAATAGCTCCATTCTTACCAACATCCCTCGCATTAACCATACCATTGTCAGTATATGTATCAATACCTCCAGTAACATAGTCCTGATCCCTTACAGCATCATTAAGGATATTTTCCGTAGCGACATCAAAGGCATTTGTAAGATAATCAACTTCCTCATCCATGATCTTACCATACCTATTCCTATTATCATTCGCTGCCATAAGAGCCTCATATTTATTCACCATATTTGGGGTTGATGATAATACAGAACTTGACGCACCGCCATTATTAGTGATCCATGCCATAATATTCTCGCTATTAACACCACCATGATATATAGAAGGATTGTTTTGTATATCGTTCTCTATGCCTCGTAGATCAACAGGATTTATGGATGATATTAAATCCTTCTCACCTGTCGATATATTATTCTCATTCTGAATATATTGATTGTCAAATATATTCTCAGGAGTAACATTAGGCTGAACCTTTTCCAGCTCAATCATAACACCTGTAGGGATATTAGAGCTATTACCAGCTTCCTTGGACATTACTTCCCTAAGCTTAAGATTCTGATCTATCTCCTTTGATTTCTGCCTCCACGAGAACTCTCTCTCCTTGAAATCAAGATCTCTCATCTTAAAGTAATAATCATCAGCGATGTAGTTCTCAGATGAATTGTTATACGACCATCTAGCGGATACACCATCAAGAAATTCATTACGTACAATAAACTCCCCCGCTCTAGCCGGGTTCATATTATTGCCAATAAAGGAAGTAGCCTCCTCCACTAACGCACGGCGCTGTTCCCGGACCTCCTGTAGTGACGCCTCAATAGCCGCCTTAGCGGAAGGGCTGGCCTCGGCCCCTTTGAGTTTGGCTAAGAGTGCGCTCTCCTCAGCGTCAAAACCGGAAACATATTTATTAACGAACTGATCAGTAGTCATGCCACTAAACATACCGGGATTAGTGGCAGCCAAATACTGACCCTCTATCTGCATCTGAGCCTTAGCGTTCTGGGATATAGATCTAGCGGCTATCGCTCTAATCTGAGATCGACTCATCTCATCAACAGTAATATCTCTCATCCTACCAGTAGGCTTGCCATCCACTACCTCAGGAACAGAAAACTTCTTTCCCTTATTAAGACTGACGAAATCCTTCATCATCTTATTCATCTCCTCATTGTAATCCGTATAAGGAGTGTAATGAATAGGATTCATCCTTGTACCAACCTGACCATCATTAACCCATTCATAAAACGGCATTAAGGCCACAGCCTCATTTATGGCACTATATTGCTTAGGATTATTAAGCTTCATATCTTCGATCTTCTGAGAGAAAGACCTATACTCCCTAGTACCGGCGATAGCGTTCAATACACGGGTATCTAAAGCCTCTCCAAGACGGGCTTGTATGCTTCTAGCTATACCATCAGAAGCTAGATTGGATTTACGATACACGTTATTCACATCCTGTATCAATCCATTTAACCTATTCTGAAGATATTCCCTATCCTGAGGTTTTATAATGTCAGAATTGATAATATAATCAGCATACTCATTTATAGCCTGCCGATTGGTATCTATCTTCTGCTGCATGTATCCCATACCCTGCATCATGACATCCATGTTGTAGGGTGATACGTACTTACCGTAATTCCTTAATATACTGTATTGTGAAGCCATTATTTATCCCTTTTTGCCTTTAGTTACTTCCTGAGCAGGATATAATCTCCTGTAACTTAATATATCTCCTTGAGGGTCTGCGATCAACTGGCCATTGGGACCAATCTTAACATCCCCAAATATAGATCTTAATGTATTCATGGTCGTAGCCGTGTTCCACTTCTGCTGAATCTCATCATTGACGCTATCGAAATACCTAGCCCAGTTCTCGTCATTTATAGCCAATCCCTGCAATATCCGTTGTTGATAAGCTTGACGTTGGGCTATGTTCTTGTCGTAAGTATTCGCCCATGATTGAGAATTGACATTATCAGCCCAAGTCCTTTGAGCCACATTCCCTTGTTCTACCTCATTTATATACTTACCTATATTGGAACTCATGATAGCCTGTAAATTGGAAGATAAAGCCCCTCTCTGGGAATCCGGGACATTACCCATCTGATCCAATTGTGATTGGAAAGCACGATTAGCCTCAACCATATACTGATCAGCCGATCTCAACACCGGGTCCACGGTAGGAGCGTAATGTCTTTCCAGACCTTCCGTTGTCACGGCTCCCGGAGTCATCCTGAACACCTCAGGAAAGTCAAGACCACCACCTACTATATTCCTGCCTCCATTGCCGCCGTTCGACTTACCGGCATTTGTGTTGGTTTTAGGAAGTGTATTAGGATCAATCAGCTCAGGCATATCCAGCTTAACATCAGGATCCTCCACATCACCTATATCCATAGGACCGGGAGCCACCTTATGCGGGTCAAGTATAAAATCAAGACCTTCCATGCCTTTCATGGATCTTAACGCCTGCATCTTAAGCATATCCTCCCCAAGGATCTTATTAACAATATCTTTATTCTTGTCAGAAAACAGTTGACTGAAATGAGTGATACCAGCGTCGTTAAGAGCTTTATGCTGTTCCTCTGTAACAACATCCAGACCGATCATAGGACGAGATGAGGAATATTGACCAAACTTATTGTCTCTCATCCTATCATGATATGAGGCTTTCTTATCTTCCGGGTAATTACCTTGGCTATCCTCACCGCCAAAGGAAACGAGCGTCGTGTAATCCCGAAGCGCCTCGGCGTTGGCGATGATCGGGTTCTCCGCCGTAGCCAAGCCCATCCAGCTACTTGTCTGACCGTAGATAGCGTCTTGCAATGCCCTAGCCCTAGCGCCCTCTGAAGCTCCCATATAAGCATCGTAAGCGACCGGATTGAATGTCTTATAATAATTCAACCTCTCATCCGTATTAATACCTCCATAAGAGCCATCAGTTCCTTGGCGTTGATAACCGAAATAGTTAGGATCATTGTTGAACCTATTCTCGATCGGGCGGAAAGTTAATTTACGACCGAACAAAGACGTGCCTCCTATCTCCATCTTCTGGCGAATACCAGCCACTTTCTTAAGCAGCTCTTTCTTAGCCTCAGCTATATCCTCCTCCGTAAGATCGTATTCTTTCATAGATCTGGATATGATGTTATCTATCTCACCACCCTTAGCGAAATACGTATCCTCATCCTTCTTCATCTTCCGGTCTTCCTGCTCCTTGTATATGACATTAGCGAAGTCCGTAAATCTCCCCTCTAATCCATTAACCGTATCGTTACTATCATTTATGGCCTTAGATAATACAGAGGCGTTTAAACGCCTTGTATTCTCGTCATCTATCTTATCGTTTTTCTTCAGCTTCTCCAGCGCCTTTTTCTGATCATCGTAAGCCGATTTAAGACCGATATTAGCCTTATACCTGTCCATTAACGTAGCATACGTATCCTTAGGCGTGGCTTTGATCCCATACGTATCTCTGATGTATTTAGCGAAATCCGGCTCTATGGTTGTGTCGTCGGTAATAACCTTCGTTCCCTGCTCCAAGGAAACGGGGGTTCCACCATCGGCGTGCTTCTGCCCCATAGCCTCCATCGGCGCCTCTCCGGGCTGCGTCACGTACTCACCCTTCTCGACCTCTACGTTGGCTTGATCTTCCATCGACTTAGGTGACGGATACAGGTACTCACCGGTAAGGCTTCCGCTATCGAACCTATTATTAGGCCCTAGATAAACACCCCCACCATCCTTGTACTGCATCTGGGATTGCCTTCTTTGTCTGGCCTCACGCTCCTGAGCCAACCTGATATTGGTACGAGTACCTTTCTCAGACGCTATCCCAGAAACCACGTTACGAGCCAATCCCATGATACCACTAATTCCTGAGGCTATGGTGGTTATCGTATTAGCCGTTTTAGCCCTAGTGGATAAATCTCCATATCCCTCGCTTCTCATACGCCCTATACCACGACCCATCTGAGTGAATCTAGACCCTATATCATCAGCGCCATAGTAAGGGATGGTGGTAAAATCAAAAACATCCGTACTACCAGACTTATCAACCTTCTTATTACTGTCAACCAAAGCGCTCAAATCACTTGTATCAATGGTATTAATATCAGGCTGCTGAATATCAAATCCTATCTGGGTAGACGAAACCAAAGGCTCCACTCCAATACCCTGAAGACCAACAACATTACCGGGCATAATAGGGGTGACTTCCCCGGCCTCTTGATATTTAGGTATCTTCCTCTTGATTACATACTTGCTCATATCAAATTAATTTCGTTCTGACACAAAGATAGTTTAAAAAAATAGAGACTCATCATTTCACAACGATGAGTCTTTTTAATATCAATCTTTTAAACACGTTATAGGATTGCTCCACTTCTTTTTCCACTCATGACCAAGATAATCTATAAGTTTATCATAAGTATCTATAAAGCCACCATCTATAACCCCGGTGATAACATTCTCTACAGCTACTATGTCGTTTAACTGATTCTTTGTAGCCGTATTCCTTATCCCACTCTCATGCTTGTTAAAGACGATAAAATTAATAGCCTTAGCTACCCTTGATATCTTATCAGACAACTGACTCTTGTCGCTAACCAACCTGGCGACGGCCGAACTCATCTTGATATAAGCCTCGCCAGCGGCATTCCTGTCCTCTATGAATCCATCATGCAACCATATTATCACCTTGGCGTATATCTCTGGATCCAATTCCAATGCTACCATAACAAAAAAATACGGATTTACATACCATTTCTGACCCTCCCCCTTTCCTCTTCGGTAAGCCATTCCGTATTTCTTGAGATCGGTTATCTTATTGATTTTCAATTCATGGTTTTGTACCGTAAGATTTCTTACATTACATATATCATTAATACTCAGCTCCCTAACAAGAGCTTTCATCTTTTCCTGAAATCCATTAGTAGCAAACAAATGACCAAGCCTTCTAGACTCCAACCCCATAGATTTACGTTTTTCATTCAAGGCTTCCATAACTTCCGTTATGCATACAAACCCGTCCTTGGACATAACAGAAATGTTCCTACCTAATAATTCCCTGCTCTCTGATGATAAAATCAAATTACTTTTCATATCTTTACTAAAAGTTTTTAATTAAT
>ERZ1027176.997-NODE-997-length-11944-cov-6.325763_pt1 | contig 11944 bp, 8 predicted proteins | sample MGYA00519248_ERZ1027176 | MGnify/ENA primary metagenome ERZ1027176 (study PRJEB26926, sample SAMN06164413) | human gut metagenome | biome: ENVO:00009003; feature: ENVO:2100002; material: ENVO:00002003 | host: Homo sapiens | place: USA | collected 2012 ...
ATCTACACGCGTAAGATCGTCGGCAGCGTCAGATGTGTATAAGAGACAGGAGTGAGGGAGTGGTAGACCTCATCGCCAAGTTCGTTGAGCACCACGTTAGTGAAGTTGTCGTACTCGTCAATAATGAGATACAGACGGGCACCGTACTCTTGGGCCAGAGTTCTCAAGAAATTGAGCTTAGCGACAAAGCTGCCCTTCTCTTTGATATCCTGCACGAAGCCGGGATAGTAATAGGATTCGTATTTCCGGGCGAACACATCCATCTCCATGCCGCAATATTCGTCAAAACTTTCGGCAAGCGGACTGATGCCATCGGTGGCGAGGGAAAAGTCGAGATGCAACACTTGGTAAACGCCTTGCAGGGGCGTGGGATGGCTGCCTATCCACAGATTACCGAACCGTGCCTCGAACTTAGGCTTCTGAGCGATATCGTAGTAGGCCCGCAGCATGCTCAGGAAGATACTTTTGCCGAAGCGCCGGGGACGGATAAAGAACAAACTCACCGGTTGTTCTTCGAGCAGGGGCAGGTACATGGTCTTGTCTACGTAATACTGGTTTTGCTCCACTACTGAGACAAAGTTGGAGACACCATAAGGGATTCTTTTTATATTTTCTTCCATGAGGATATGTATTTTATGAGTCATTCTGAAAAGAATAGAACAAAAGTAACTGATTATTGAAGAAGTAACAAAGAAAAGGGGAAAAAAGATGGTACAGCATATAAGTACCACTTCATTATTAGTTGATACTATGAAGATAGACCAATCTATATAATTTGTACTTACTAAAATTCAGGCTTCGCAAGTAATCCGAAAGGCTTTTAGGCTACTTGCGAAGCTTGAATTAAAAATCATTCCAACATGTCAAAGAACGAAGGATTCTAAATCCTTATAACTGATATCAACGGATCACAAATTCGCTTGAACGGAAAATCGCAGATCCATTAACACAGGTTATTTTGATATGAGATATATACGGCGCTCTCGAGCAGAGTCATAATCATTTATATCTATACCCCATCTATTATTAGGCCTATCAAAATCCAATCTGTAATTCGGGTTATTCGTAGCACACTTTACCCAGTGGTCACTCGGTATGAGGGTGGTGAAAAGATTGCTTGGATTTGAGGGGAAAGCGTTCCAACTATCATCAGCGGGAATAGTCTTCCCTATAAATGACATCCACTCTTCTTTTGAAGGCAGACGCCAACCGCTATAGGCAGACTGCATATCGCTGTCTTTAATTTGGTCGAATGTTTTGCCGGTCGTCTCCAGAAATACCCAGAACCTGTTCGTCTTGTTATCCTTGGATGAGGCGAAGTAACCTTTGTAAATGGGCATGTAATTATACATCTTGAATTCATAATCCGGGAAATAGGTCGAACTATTACTTCTAAATACTATGCTTCCTATCGAAGTCGCATTTCCTCCGAGGCAATAGGAAGTACCACCGATATTGAACTTGAAAGTATCATAAGGGGAATTGGAACTCCAGCTCTTTGTTTTGGAAAAGCTAATGCTTCCAAAAGAAGCTGATCCGGTAATATTGACTCCTGCCGGAGAATATATATTGAACGTAAAATTATATTTTCCATATAAATTGGTGTTATCTAATACATCAAAGTAGCACCAGGTATTTGTCGGTTGATTGAAACGTACACAACTATAATCACTTGAGAAAGTGGGGCGTGCCGCATCTTGATACAAGGTACCTGTAAGTTGTTTGTTATTGTCGCTGACATTCTTTAGGTAGAAAGAACCATTATAGGCGGTATTAAGGTCGTTGGTATTTCCATCCCAATAAATTTCGTATACTTTCTCATAATTATTGGGAGTACTTACTATCCGTTGATAACACCAATTTCCGGGCGTAATCAATGTGCTTCCTCCCAGCGAATAAACCTTTATTTGGGCTTTAGACTGCTGTCCGCTCGCAACGCGATACATGTGTAGAGAATTACCGCTTAGGGAATTCACGCTGGGGGCCATCGTACCGGTAGCTGTTATCACAGGCGCTTGAAATTCCCTCGTGATATTTACTGTCATTCCTGTTCCTCCGGCAACGTTCATGAATACGATTTGGGTATCATCGAAATTCGCCGCATCCTCTATCAGTTTGAAAGTGAAACTTACTGTTTTACTTTCCGGTATGCTGCGCGTAGACACCGGTGTAATGTTCTCCAGCCATGACGGGCACTTGCTTATGGTAGGTTTACTATAATTATCCATTGTTAGGGTGAATTGCTTGTCCTTGATGACAGGCATAGTAAGCGTGGCGGTGGTGGCTGTTACAGATGAAAGGCTGATTCCTGTACTTTGATTTGTTATTTGTAAGTTATCGAGTCGATTAGGCAGTAATTTCACTTTGATGTTCTCGACTTTTGTCTCGTCCGAACCATTTTTCAAGGCTACGGTGATTTCTTTTTCAGTCAAGTCGGTAGCATCTGTACCTGCCCATTGGAAAGTATATTCCTGCGTAGTATTTACACTTGAAGTAGGACTAACGGTAATGCCCGAATGGGCTGGAAATTCCACTTTGCTACCACCTATGGAAGTGATTGTTATTGCACCTGTGGATACATTAGCGCCGGCCACCTGTACCAGATAGAGTGTATTATCCGCCGCATCCCAGTTATTTACTCCGTCGGGATTCATTGTTCCACCTGTGGATTCCACAATAGGAATTCCAAAGGTTGTATCTATTAATATCACTTCTTCACCGCCTCCTGCATTATCCGTCAGACGCAGGATACCGCGAGGATAACTATTGCCTGTGTAACTTTCATTGAAAGAAATTTTGTACTTTACTTGTTGCGTGGCTCCTGTTCGTGTTGTAGTGACGGGGATTTCTTCCAGTTTCAACCAGCCGTCAGCAGGGCTGTTGCCGTTATAAGTCAGTTTTGTTGCTACCCCGGCATTGGATCCAGTGGAAACAGTAAAGCTACTCCCAACTTTGAGCGCCAGTGTCACAATATTGGTGCTGATGTTATAAGTGGTTTCACCCACAGGCAACAAATCAGCTACCGCGATTGTCTCCAATCCGTTGTCGGGCTCGTAATCATCTATATAGTCTCCTGTTTCCCAATCCACCAGACGGATATTGGCTGTCAGTTCAAAAGGGTCAGCTTCTGTGATCTGCACCGTATAGCGGTGGTTGTGGTTTATCTCGATGCGCGTACCGTTACCGTCGGTTACACGTTCGAAAGGGATACGATAAGATACCTCTTTCTTTTCATCCGTCAGGTTCATGGTATACAGTCCTTTCAAAATCAAAAATCCTGCATCTATGGCTTTACATGGGTAGCAATAGAAAGCTTTGGTGGTAGTTCCTGCATTGGCGTTCAGTCCGTCGAAAAGGCGGTAAGGGTATGTAATCAGTTGGCCGTTTGTGGCGGGAACATCGCCTGTCGGACGAATGGGGAACAGTGTTACACCCTGTCTTCCGTTTCCCATACTGATATCTGTGATAGTAAAATGAGACTTCGTAGCATCGTTTACTATATCGAAGCGTGCCACGGCGCGAGTGAGTGAAACATTCAGTCGCACGTAAGTTCCCATACTGTATTCGCGTAGGTCTGTGGGCTGGCTGTTGGCACCGGACATGGGCAGAGGGGCAAGCAGTATATCGGCATTAAAGCCGGTGGAATTTAATAGCGGGGTATTCAGTTTAACGAAATCGCTTTCAGTAGGCGTTCCGGGGCTCGTTACCATGTCTCCGGGTACGCTGGACTGTAGTTGTGAACTTTGCTGTAACGGGGTATAATTCGTGTATATATTTCCTGCGGCATCATTCATTTCGGTTTGATTGGCTACGCAATAAAACTTGGTGAATAAACCCTTGCGGGGGTAGAATACCACATTTATTTTCCCGGCGGCCTCGTCCGCTTTCAAATCGATAGGGGAAGCTCCTGTGGGCAGGGTTCCGGCATCCGAGCGGTAGGCGAAATGCTCCTGAAAGGTATAAGGCCCTTCCTCCTTGTCACTGCCGAAAGCATAAATATCGAAACTTTCAATACGGTTTTCATCCTCCTCGGCTATACCGTCACGGGTGATAGCCCGGCTTTCGGGTGTACCGTTCACAAGGATCAGCTTGTTTTGTAGAGAGATTACCACCGAACGGCGGTTGGGGTCATTGGCCTGCGGGTTCTCCGGTATTTCGGGAGTGCCGCCTATTATATCTACCTCCGAGGTGCAACCTGCCGTCAGGCAGGACAGTATCACCAATGAGAAGTACAGAAAGAATTCAGCTAATGCTTTCATGCTTGTTACTTTTATGCGGTTATTACTTATTTCCATTCCTCGTTCTTTTTATTCTCTATTATGTTTTCTGTTTTTCGTTCTTTATTTTTCATTCTTCATTTTCTTCAGGTTCTTCCTCGCCTTTTCCGGTTCTACTCCCAGTGCCTTGCGAAACCATTCTTCCGCTTTCTTCCGGTCACCTTCCAGATAGGCCAGCACACCGAAATCATTCCATGCACGCGGGTCATCGGCCACCTTACTGAGATATTGCCGTGCGCTAACCGGATCGCCTGCCATGATTACCGCCGAAGCCGCATTGATATTGGCCAGCACGTCGTCCGGAAAGTGGTAGGCGGCTATCTCATAAATTTCACGGTATTGCTCCGTGCCGGGGCGATAGAATGCGGCTACCCGGTACATCTCCTGCAATGATAGCAGGCGGGGATGGGTATATATCAGACTTGCCGCCTCTTCGATATTGAAAGCGCGGGCCTCATAACCTACCGTGATACGGATACGTCTCAACTGCGGAAAATAGTTTTTCAGAAGTTCCCGATATACGGTTCCTCCGTGCATATCCATCAATTGTTTTTCGCGTCCTTCAAAAATGCCGGTTCGGGCAATGAGAGACAATACTTCGTCACCGTGATTCATGGGGCGGCGTTGCAGAAGTTCCACCAATCCATCCCAGTCTTCGGGTACGGAAGAAACTTTATAAAGATCGCGCCCGGGTGCATACGTGGCACGCATATACTCCTTGAAGCAGCGTGCGCGGTTGGAAGCCAGTATTTCATTATCCTTATATATCCCGTCGGGCGAAGCGTAACCGCAGATGGAGATACTCGAAATATTTGCCAGATTCCCTTCGGTGAGCGGGCGCATCAGGCTGTCCAGTTTCTCCAGTTCGGGGCGGTTGTTGTGGAATTCGCGGCGGACGTCATAAACTCCGGTAGGGTAGTCTATATATAAGGTGGCACTTTCCGAACGGTGTTTCTGAGTTTCCATATCAGGAGTGAGGTAAGTCACCATGGCTGTACACTCGGCACAGGGCATACAGTCCGGCCTGCTTTGGGTTTCTTGCCGGTTGGCGGCATTTTCATGTCTTTCTGTAACTGCCTGCGGGATTGCCGTCTGCTCCGGCAGATTTACAGCCTGTCCTTGTGAAACGGCCATTTGTCCCTGTGAAATTGAGACCTGTCCCTGCGGAACATGGAAAGGGCTTGTCAGGGCAAGATCGGTTATCACCGGCTCTACTCCGAGCATCTTCATCCGGCAGCAATTCCGCCGTTCGCGCATCAACACCAATGAAGCGTGTTCCATCCATGGGCTATAAGCAACGGATACCTTATAAATAATGCTATCTTTTCGATTTCGGGCATAAAGCGTACGATAAGGAGGCAAATAACCGGGAGACGGTTGAAGCGCCTGCCGCCTGTGGTCGGCACGGGCACGGCGACATCCGCTCACTACCACAGCGGGCAGCTCTTGCAGACGCCCTGCGCCACGAAGCACGGGAGTGAACAGATAAGCCTCCGCATTCCCTGCTTTTGCATCACTCAGATTGAGTAGCAGTTCTATGTGAAGACTGTCTCCCTGCGTAAAGACATGCGAACCGAGTGTTAAAGTTCCGCCTGCCCATGCTTCCACAGTCAGCAGTACCCCAACCAGACATCCTATTATTTTCTTCATCCTTTTCATCCAGCCTCTTTAATTTTTAATTATTAATTTTTAATTGCCTTCTTATCCCAGTCCTCCGCCTTCCGCCCAGTCCGACGAATTGAGCTGTGTCACTACAATCTTCTGCCCGATGGTTACCAGCAGATCAAACTCCTGTTCCGTGTTTTCATCCAGACTGACAGGCAGTTTACGAAAGAACAGTTGCAAGTCAATCTCCTTCATAATCCGCTCATTACCCCGGTAGATGCTCAGCAACGGATGTGATCCTGATGTCAGGCGATACGTTACCAACTCGCCCGTCAGTTCATCGTTATAGTTCATCGCCGCCTTGGCCTGATGCCATATTACCGGGCTGCCTATGGAGGGAAATGTGAAAGCTCCGTCACCACTGGCCAGCGGTATGTCGTAACCTGCCGGAAAGCCGTATTCGCAAGGTACGCCCCGCAGGCGGAATGTATAGCCTCCTGTTCCTTCCGCCGGATAGTATCCGTCTTCCCAATGTACGGTAATCCGGAGGACGGCGTGGCAGTGGGTCAGGTAGATGGTCCGGTTCACTGAATTTCCCGTAGCGGGAATTTCAAACGTGCTATATCCATAGTATAGTCTTTCGGTGTTCGGTCGATATTCGCTTGTGGATGTTCCTGTAGCTGTTCCCGTGGCCGAAGTCATTGCCAGTTCACGGATTTGTGTCACGCCGGGTTGGGGTGCGGGTACTACATCGCTTTCATATCCCCAGTTTCCCCATGCCACGAGGGTATATCGTCCGGGAGCTAACTCTCCCTGCCAATACTCCAAGCTGTCACTTTTCAGTAGCCGGATGTCCTTCAACACTCCGTCCGCATCGAAAAGGAACTGGTGGATGTTGTCCACATACATGGAGAGTTGTCCGGCGTCGGGCCTGCCGGCATAGCGGTAATTCAGCCGTACATTGTAGGGACACACTCCCGGTTCGTCAAATTCGAACGTGCAGGAGGTGCAGAACCATAGTATGCAACAGAGGATTACCATAACTTTCATCGGATGAAATAAATGAGTGACACACCGGCCCGTGTAGGTCCGAAATAATTCCTTTTATAATGTCCCATGCGCTCGCCGCAGCCTGCGCACCGGTATTTATCATATTCCATGCGGGCATATCCGCCTCCAATTACGGTTTCTATCGAGAGGCGGTCGCCCAGTACCCAATGGTAACCGTAAGTGATACCTCCACCGTACAGGTCGCCCCGGTAAATAATGTCTTCCATACCCGAAAAGAAAGGGACCTGGCCTACGTTGTAGTAAGCGTAATGTCCGTGCACTCCCAGGAAGTGTCCTTCGAACTTGCGGCAAGGCCAGTAGCGTAATTCCGGTTGTATCAGGTAGAGATTCAGTTTCATATCATTGCCGAACTTCCAGGCGTTATAAGCCCCGTTCAGTGCCATTGTAAAATGACGGCTGATGCTGGTTTCCACTCCTGCGTTGGGTGTGGTAGTTCCCCACAATAGCAGGTCGGTGCGCAATGCCACGCGTTGGGCAAAGGCAGCGGTACTCATCAGACTGAGCAGCAGGAACAGCAAATAAAGTCGTTTCATGGCAATTCGGATTTATTGCATAGTTTAAATATGGGGTATGGAGTTCTCGATAAGGCATTCGTTCACGGGAAGTTCGGCTATGGAAATTTCCATCAGATAAAGGCGTGTCATCTGATTGACAATGCCCAGCTTGCGGGCTGTCGTCCCATAACAGGAATAGAATTTTTCGTCACTGGGGCGGTTGAAGTAAACGCCTTCTCCCAATGCTTCAAGAATGGAAAGGAGGTTGATTTGATGATATGCACAGGCAAGGCGGTAGGATTCGGGGCGGCTATCCGGCTGATTGTCCGGTCGATTTTCTATCAGTGCTATTAGGCGTCCTTTTGATAGCTTTTGCAGCAGGTACGTAACTTCGGAAGGTGAAGGATTAAGGGAAGTACTCAACTGGTAATCCTTATACTGTATGTCGTGCAGTACTGCCAGGGCGAGTTTTGTTCTGAGTGTTAACATAGCGCTTGCTTTTTATGTAGATAATTGTCTGTTTTGTTTGGAATGTTCCGATTCCCGGTAGGAAACGGAACGGGCGCTATCATAACCATAGATTGGACAGATAAAAATCATCTTCCATTTTAAAAAGGCAGACAATTCTTAGCTCTTCCTTCCCTCTATTCTTAGATTTAGTAATGAGATTCCCCTATATTGAGATATGGGTAGGGGAATTATGTATTCAAACAAAAAAAGTGAAAGCTTTTTAATCAATACAAAGAGCTTTTCCACTGATATACCATATTATTACAGGAATATAATATTTATTGACATGACTTTTTGAGACAAAATCTAACTTTCAGGATAAGAGAGATGTTTTTGTCGTGTCTGGTGTTGTAATTTAACTGATTTTTTACAGAAAACTGGGAAACTTCGATAAGTATTTCCTGCTTTCCTTGTTTATTTCAATTGGAAATTGTTCCTTTACCGCCGGAATCATTCCGTTTCCTACCGGGAATCGGAACAGAAGTATGAAGCTCATTCAGAGAGCTTTTACTCTCTTTATCATTCCTATTTCCCTTTTCCTTTTCTTTTTCTTTCTTCTTCCATTCCTTTTCTGCCATTGGATTAACCAACGCTGCCATCTGCAAGTTTACCACCGCCAGTTGTTCATCAGAAAACGATCTCAAATAAGTATGCGTAATTTCTTCCGAAGCATGGCTCAACCCTGCACTAATCTTAGATACGGGTATATCCTCATTATATGCCAATGTCGCCCACGTATGGCGTGCTACGTATGAAGTCAGTCTAACCCTCAATCCCAATCGTTCAGATAACCGATACAAATGTTTGTTGTAAAGTCGCAAGGCACTCTCATATTGTTTCCTCTCCTCTGGTATACTTCCAGGTCTCCGAATAATTTTTAGAAGATAAGGCGAATCCGTATTCTCGCACTTATACCTCTTAATAATCTCCCACATCCACGGTTCAAGAGTAATCGTCAACATTCTCCCCGTCTTGCTACGACGATAGCAAAGCACATTATCCTGAATATCCGTCTTCCTCAAGTAAGCTAAATCTATAAAAGGAATCCCTCGTAGATAATAAGAAAGAATAAACAGATCCCGTGCCACCCCCAAACTTGGTGTATCCTCCAAATCAGCATCCGCCACCATACGAAGCTGTTCAATACTCAGCGCCCTTTTCCTCGTCTCCTCGTATCCCATAAACACCTCACTAAAGAGTTGCTTAGCGTCTTTCAGCTCTTTCTCCTTTTCTGCTTCTCGACAAATAGCCCGCAATGCCCGGAAATAGCACGCTGAAGTATTACGTGAACATCCCGAAGCCCACAAATAGTGCTCAAAACCGAGAAAGAATCCTGCCGTCAATTCTTTAAAAGTAACTAACTCCATGTTAGCAAACTCTTCCAAGCTATGCAGCATACTCCTGCAAGTATGTTCCGCCGAAAACTTAAACAACTCGCCCAAACTATCCGCATGAGTTATAATACCCTCCTTTAATGTTTTCATTTTCATCACACTGTTCTTTTAATTAGTATCTCCTCTCAACTCTACCTTCCATCATTTGTTTTGTATGGAAAAGAAGGAAAACATCAAAAGTAAGAACAGAAAATATGACTGCCTGTCATGAAATACGCATAAATGACTACACCTTATTATACAGAAATCCCCCGGAACTTTTCATGATTTGAATTCCGGGGGATATATTTATTTCTTGTTCTGAGCCTTTTCCGCTTTTCTCTTATTTACATAATCCTTGAACATCTGGCGCCAGTTACGACCATGCTCATTAAAATACTGTTCGCACTTGGTCTTGTAGATTTCAAAGATAGCAGATATCTGCTTCATGTTCTTATAATCAATAGCCTGTTCACGAGCCAGCTTCAACTGTTCCAACACAAAAGCGGTTTCTTCCTCCGTCATATCAGGGACAATGGCCTGATAACCTTTCAAAGTGAAAGCTACTTTGCCTACAGTATATTTATCAAGAATCTGCTCTACTTGTTCTTCCGTCAGCACTCTGCGCAAATCTTTCATCAGCTTTTCATGAACTTCTTTCGGCATGGCGGAATCGGCAATCATTTCCCGATCCAATTTACTTAAAGATTTACCAGTGACAGGATTGATACCCTCCGGTACAGTGGAATAAGGGTGTTCATTATGCCAATCACGAACCTTGCGCAAATGATTATAGATAGTTGTTACAGCAAAGCCCGCTTTCTTATCATCCTCCATATTTAAGGAAGCCACCCAGTCCATTGCCTTTTTCTCAAGAGAAGCATCCGACTTTAATTGGGCAAAAGCTTTCTTGTCAATATAAACAGCTACTTTATCAAACGAACGAATTGCGCTTTCCGGCAAAAGTTCTCCTTTCTCACCGAAACTATACATAGCGGATTCCGGTTCGATGGTGATTTTTGTTTCATCCAGCATATTTCTATTCAAGCCGAACACCTCAGCAAAAAATGTATAGACAGCATTCCGCTTATTAGGACCAAAGTCATGTCTTTCTTTCGGAAGATGTATGTTCGTCACTTTATCTTTTGCATCGTAGAATCCATAAACACGCTGCAAATAAGGATATTCCAGTGTAGGCACACTTGCCGTCCAATCACCACCATCAGACACTACTAATTGCGGACGGGGAGCAAAGATTGCTGCCAATTCGGCATTGCATGTGCCACCCGCCGCCAATTGAATAGGCATACCGCTTTCACAGGGGCATCCTCCATCAAAATGAGAAGCCAAACTTACCACCGGCGCCGAAGCCGTGAAGCGATCATCCAGTGCACTCAGCAGAACTGTTTGCGTGCCACCACCGGAACCGCCATTCACACCGATTCTTTTCCTGTCAATATCTTTACGGGCAGCAAGCATATAGTCGAGAATCAGCAAACCATTCATCACCTGAATGGTATGAGCTGCACTACTGCGGTGTGCCGCACTGCCAACCTGCAAAATTGACTCTCCCCAACCGAAGAGATCATAATCCACACAAACAGCCCCCATACGTGCCAGGGTTCCCATACGCTGTTGTTGATCTTCGCGATAACGACCTCCTCCAAAGTGTCCATTCGGACAAATGATCAGCGCATGCTTCCCTTTCGATTTAGGGGCATAAACAGAACCGCAAACATACAGCCCTGGAAGCGTCTCAAGTGCAAAATTCTGAACTGTATAGCCATCATATTTCCTCACTTTGGAAAGAATCGGCTTCGACTCCACACATTGTGCGAGTAAAAGGTCAATTCCCAGACGTTGCCGGACTTCTTTTCTTAAAGAATCGGCACGGAGTTCAAAAGCTTCCTTATCTGCATAAAGCGTATTAAGGTAAGCCAGCATTTTCTCTCCGTCAGCATCTGTCCGCCGAGGATATTCATAAGCTTTCAACTTATATATATTGCCGGTTTGTTTCACAAACTTATAATCGAAAGGGGACAATACATTCGTCAGCGATTCTTCCACTGAATAAGGACGGATACGAAAATCCGCATAAGGCAACACTTTACCGACCGTATCAATATCGTATTTCAGGCGGATACCAAAACGATTTTGTATGTCCGTAAGAACTTCGTTCAAAGGGCGGGCAAAGGCCGTTTCAAATGTTTGTGTTTGTGCTTCAGCCGAAAGAGATGCAGCAAAAAGCACAGAGAAAAGAATACGTTTCATTGTTCTATATATTATTGTTTACTTTTCATCGACTTCCTTTGGATACATCTTTTTACCATTCACCATGACATCTTCCATCGTGATGCGTTCGCAATCCTCAAAGACACATTCCTCACCGGCTCCCTGCACATGGATGTCGCGCAGTACAATATCAGAGATCGGAGCTTCTTCCAGCCCAACTATCTTAACAGGAGTCTTGACATCCGTAACCGTCATTCCACTGATATGTATGTTGCGAAACAGCGGAGTGCGTTCACTCTTGGGTTCGGCAGGCATACCGCTATACTTCAGATTCAGTACCACAGCCTCCTGCTTGATATTGCGCATCACAATGTTACTGACA
>ERZ1027176.1000-NODE-1000-length-11925-cov-4.423589_pt1 | contig 11925 bp, 8 predicted proteins | sample MGYA00519248_ERZ1027176 | MGnify/ENA primary metagenome ERZ1027176 (study PRJEB26926, sample SAMN06164413) | human gut metagenome | biome: ENVO:00009003; feature: ENVO:2100002; material: ENVO:00002003 | host: Homo sapiens | place: USA | collected 2012 ...
CTACACGCGTAAGATCGTCGGCAGCGTCAGATGTGTATAAGAGACAGGAATAAGACCTACGGTATTTGCCGGGAGACTGGTAAATTGATCCCGAAAGAAAGGCTACGTGCTGTGCCTCATGCGACTTTAAGTATCGAAGCAAAACAAGGAGGTGCAAAGTAAATGAGATATTCTAAAGGTTGGGGAGCAGTGTTAATCATAATACTGCTCCTTCTTCTTGACCAAGTGCTGAAAATATGGATTAAGACCCACATGCAGTTGCATGAGAGTATAGAGATAACTCCGTGGTTTTATCTCTATTTTACTGAGAATCCGGGTATGGCATTCGGTATAGAGGTGATTGGGAAATTATTCCTTTCCGTATTCCGTATCGTGGCTGTATTGTTTATCGGATATTATTTGTATAAGCTGGTTAAAGAAAATTATAAATTCGGTTTTATTGCCTGTATATCTTTGGTTTTTGCGGGGGCGGTGGGTAATATAATCGACTCGATATTCTATGGCGTGATCTTCGACCATAGTTTCGGGCAACTCGCTACTTTTATGCCGGAGGGAGGTGGTTATGCCTCTTGGCTGCATGGTAAGGTGGTGGATATGTTCTATTTCCCATTGATAGAGACCGTATTCCCGGATTGGGTTCCGATCTGGGGTGGACAGGAGTTCGTTTTCTTCCGTCCGATCTTTAATTTGGCGGACTCGGCGATTTGCGTGGGAGTTTTCCTTTTGTTAATATTTTATCGGCATACTTTGTCGGCTAGCCTTTCGAAAGAAGAGAAATAAATGCGGAGAAAATTACGGATATATGGTATGGCTTTATTAGCCACGACGTTGCTGGCGGCATGTAGTAAGGTTCCGGATGGTATTCTGTCGGAGAAAAAGATGCAGGGTGTCTTGACGGATATGTTGCTGGCTGAGGCCATGGTAAATGTGGATTATAATACTTATAAATCCGATACCATGAAGCTTGCCTTGTATGAGTCTGTATTCCGTAAGCATGATATTACACAGGCGGTGTATGATAGCTCGTTGGTGTGGTACGGCCGTAACTTGGATATTTATATGGAGGTCTACAACCGGGTCTTGGCCGATCTTAATAAACGGATCAATAACTTAGGGGATGTGCAGGCGGACGCTGCGCCGGTATCGAACCGGGATTCTGTGGATATTTGGCCTCGCCGTTCTTATCTGGTCTTGTCTCCTACCTCTGTATTTAATGGGGTGACTTTCGATATACGTCCGGAAACGAATTATTCCTCGGGCAGTAGTTTCGTGCTGGGCATGCGTGTCTGGGGATTGAATAACAAAATGGCTTATAAGCCGGAGGTACGTTTAAGCGCAGACCAAGGTGATACGACCTTGACGGTGAATAGTAAGATCACGAAAGATGGATATCACGAGACGATCTTGAAGACTATACCAACTAAGAAAGTAAAGCGTGTGTTTGGATATATCCGTATGGATAATATGGATACGACTTATTATAAGGTGTATATAGATAGCTTAAGCTTGATGAAATATAACTATGGTAAGGAGCTTGCCGAATTACCTAAGGATTCTATTAAGTAATCTCTCTATTTGTTTATTATACTTATGAGAAGAATTGCCGCTCATTACGTTTGGTGTAAGCAGGTTTATCGTATGCATTATATCGAACTGGATGATAATGGTGCGTTTCATGGTGTTTACCCGTTGAATGAGGAGATAGCTGGAACCGCTTTTTATGATGGAGTGCTGGTGCCGGTTCTTTCCTCGGAACCGGCGATTGGTTTTAAGCAGGTGATGGGATCTTGGCCGGCGTTAACCGAAAAGATTACGCCGGGTTGTTCAGTCCATATATATCGTTTAAGCGGGATTCCCTTGGCGTCTGCGAAACTCGGCACAGACCACAGCTGTAGCGATGGCCACATTGAGAGACTCTGAGGTGTCTCTTCCTTCCGGATAGTTCGGGATATATAATTTTTCGTTTACAAAAGCCTCTATGGCGGGACGTATTCCATTTCCTTCATTACCCATTATCAAGATACCGTTTCCGGATAAGGTTTTCTCATATAAGTTTTCTCCGCCAAGGAAGGTGCCGTATAAAGGTATGGCTTGGGCTGATTGGGCCTGTAAGAACGTTTCCAGATCGGTGTAATGTATTTTTACGTGGGCGAGCGCACCCATAGTGGCTTGTACGGTTTTTGGACTGAAAACATCGGCGGTATCTTTGCTGCATACGATATGGGAAATACCGAACCAGTCCGCTAACCGGATGATCGTACCTAAGTTGCCCGGATCTTGGATTCCGTCTAATGCGAGAACAAGCTCCTTTTCCGGCGTTATTTCCGTTATATCCCAATTGGGGCGTTTAAAGATCGCGAGTACATCTTGGGGATTTTTCAGGAAGCTGGCTTTACGAATATCATCTTCTTCCGCTACCAATAACTCCTTGGCCGGAATATCGCCTTGTGTAGCCATCCAAGATGGCTTGGCTATTAATAACTCACATTCAAAGGCCGGTAACATATCGGCTACCAATTTATTTCCTTCGGCTACAAAAACATTATTTTCATTCCGGAATTTCTTTAATTCCAGAGAACGGATGTATTTGACTTTGGTCTTGCTTAGCATCTTAGTTCTTTTTACAAAACAAAAGTACGGTAAATTCTTTAAATTCCAGTACATTCGCGATCGTAAAAAGCTTGGAATGATGAATCGATCTCTACGTATATGCTATTTTATCTGTATCGTACTACTACTAACCTCTTGTAGTACGACCAAGTTTGTGCCGGATGGGGAATATTTGCTGGATAAGGTGGAGATCGTGTCGGATAACAGGGACTATAAGTCTGCGGATTTAAAATCTTATCTTAGGCAGCAACCAAACTTCAAGGTGTTTGGTCTGATGAAGTGGCAGTTGTTTGTCTATGATTGGTCTGGTAAGAATGAGAAGAAATGGATCAATAAACAGTTACGTAGGATTGGTGAGCCTCCCGTGGTGCTGGATACGATGTTGGTGGAACAGTCCGCCATGGAACTAGAGCGTTTTTACATTAATAAAGGGTATGTCCATGCGGATGTATCAACGACGATTGATACGGCACGCCATAAGAAAGCGGTTGTAACTTACCATATAAAGGCGAACGATCCGTATAGGATACGCAATTACACGATGAAGTTCCCCGATCCGAAAATTGATAGTTTGGCACATCTGAAAGCGCCTCGCCGCTCTCCCTTAGCTTCTGCGTTCCGGTCCTCACAGGAAGAGTATAACCAATTAGTTAAGGAAGGAACTTTATTTGACCGGGATATATTGGACAAGGAGCGGGAGCGTATTACAACCTTACTTCGCTGGAACGGGTATTATGGTTTTAATCGGGATTATTTAGGATATATCGCTGATAGTTCTTTTAACCAAAATGTCGTGGATCTTGATATGTCCATGAAACCTTATCGGAAGGTGTTGCCCAATGGGTCGGTAGAGGATCAGCCGCATCGTCAGTATTATATTAAGGATGTAACGGTCTTAACCGATTATAATCCGATGGGGGTAGGAGAGGACGCTAGTTTCATGGCTACAGATACGATGCTCAGCGCAGGGGTGAATATCGTATATGGCCGAAACGGGAAGAGTATCCGTCCGAGCGTGCTTCGGAGGAGTACTTATATTCGTCCGGGGCAATTATTTAGTGAGAAGAATATAGAGCAGACCTATTCAGCGTTCGCTTCTCTAAGGGCTTTGAGGAACGTAAATATACGTTTTACGGAAGTAGAGGAGCGGGATACGATGAAGTTGGATTGTTACATTCTCACTTCTCCCGCGAAGATAAATACGGTGGGAGTGGATTTGGAAGGTACTAACTCGGCGGGTGATTATGGGTTTGCCTCCAGCTTGAATTATCAGCATAGGAATATCTTCCGAGGATCGGAGCTGTTCTCGGCGAGGGTGAGAGGGGCTTACGAGGCGTTATCCGGAAATAAGGCGAATGGCTTTGGTAATTACTGGGAGTTAGGTGCGGAAGGATCCTTGCTGTTTCCTCGTTTCTTGTTCCCGTTCTTGAGTTCGGATTTTCGTAGGCGGCTACGTGCGTCAACTGAAGCGAAAATAAGTTACAACCTGCAAAAACGTCCGGAGTATACGAGGGCGATTCTATCTGGTGGTTGGAGTTATATTTGGCAAGATCGGGGTAATACACAGGCACGCCATACCTTTAAGCTTGTAGACTTGAATTATGTGTATTTGCCGGATAAGAATATGGACTTTATCAATAGCTTGCCGGATTATATGGTGTTGTATAACTATACGAACCATTTTATCATGAGTTCGGGATATACTTATTCCTTCAGTAATTATTCTCCCCAGAATCGTTTGAGAAACACGCATTCCCTACGTGCGTCGGTCGAGGTCGCAGGGAATTTGTTGAGTGCCTTTTCGCATCTTACGGGGGCGAAGAAAAATGATGACGGTTATTATGAGTTGTTTGGTACGGAATATGCGCAATATGTGAAATTGGATTTCGATTTTAGTAAAGGAATCGTGCTTGACAGTCGTAACAAGTTAGCTTTCCATATAGGAGTGGGAGTGGGGATGGCTTATGGTAACTCAAACTATTTACCTTTTGAGCGTGCTTATTTCTCGGGGGGAGCGAATAGTGTCCGGGGATGGTCTGTACGAGAGTTAGGTCCGGGTAGTATGGAAGTTGACAGCACGACTTCTTTCGCTCTTCAATCGGGGGATATCCGCTTGGATTTGAACTTGGAATATCGAACGAAACTTTTTTGGAAGTTTGAATTGGCGGCTTACATAGATGCCGGAAACATATGGACCCGGAATGTATCTGATGAACGCTATAAGGCTGGAAACTTTGATTTCTCTCGTTTTTACAAGGAGATCGCTGTTTCCTATGGTTTGGGACTTCGTTTGGACTTTGATTTCTTTCTACTACGTTTAGATACAGGCTTCAAGGCTTATAATCCTCAGGAGAAAAAGTCTAGGCGTTGGGCGATAACCCGTCCTAATTTCAAGGATAATTTCGCCTTGCATTTTGCCGTTGGTTATCCATTCTAAATTCAATATGTAAAAAAGTGTACTAAAAGTTTGCAAGGAAAAGAAAAATCCTTACCTTTGCACCACGAAAATAAGGATGGTCAGGTAGCTCAGCTGGATAGAGCAACAGCCTTCTAAGCTGTGGGTCCTGGGTTCGAATCCCAGCCCGATCACGAGGGAGATTCTAAAAGAGTCTCCCTTTTTTGTGTCATAACTTCGTTGGCAAAGTATCTTAGGTGCGTGAGCCGATGTACTTAAGATACTTTTTTGGGGGGAGGGATCGACAAGAGGTTCTTTCTTTTTCCGACTGTGTCTTGTCCTGAAATAGCTTGACACTTTTAAGGGGCTAAAAAGTATAGAAATGATCAAAAGAAAGCCCAAAAGAGTGTTCACGGAACCCTTTAAATTATCCGTGTTACGCGAGTATTACAGTAGCGGAATGAGCAAGTATGCGATAACGAAGAAATATTCTTTGAGCCCTCCTTGCATATATAGATGGCTAAAAGAATACCCAGTGGGATCGGACCAGTTACCTTTGCCATCAGAAACAAAAGAGAGGTTACAGATGGTTCCCAAGCAATCGGATTTGACAGATATGGAGTCCCTTCAAAAGCGCATAGAGGAATTGCGTCGTTCTTTGGAGCTGGAGAAGATGCGTAGCCGTGCCTTCGAGAAGATGATAGAGATAGCGGAAGAGGAAGAAGGCATCAGTATATTCAGAAAAGATGGTGCCAAACAGTAACGGCGTTACGTGAGGAGTATCCCCATGAGAGTGTGGCTACCCTTTGCGGGCTGTTTGGAAAGAAACGCCAATGGTATTACGCGAACATGAAGGCGGATGTATCGGAGAGACAACGCGTCAAGCTTCTTGCTGACATGATAGGCTATTATCGTCTTTGTTGTCCCCGTATCGGAGGTTTCAAGCTGTTCCATTTACTGGAAAAGGATTTGGGATATGCTGTGACCCTCGGGCGAGACTCGTTCTTAAAGGTTTATGAATCAAAAGGCTTTAAGCTCAATCCCAACAAACGTAGGCGTACGACAGACTCCAATCATGTCTATAAAAGGTACCCCAATCTTATCAAGGGAAAAGACGCGCGGTATTCCAACCATATATGGGTGTCGGACATCACGTACGTGTGGATGTTGGGGGACGTGTTGTACTTGCATCTTGTCACCGACGCCTATTCGCACGCCGTATTGGGCTGGTGCCTATCCGACAGTCTCAGCGCCTCGCATACGACAGAGGCCTTGCGCATGGCGATCCGGATCGCCGGAGGCGGCAACCTTTGCGGTACCATACACCACTCGGACAGGGGGTCACAATACGCCAGCGAGGCTTACGTCAGCTGCCTCATGGAGCATCACATACGGATAAGCATGACAGAAGGATATGAGCCGACAGACAACGCCATGGCGGAAAGACAGAACGGGATCTTCAAGGTCGAATGGATATACGAGCAGGAAATGTACAGGGATAAAGAACAGGCGATCAATGAGATCAATCGTATGATTGACTTTTATAACAACCGAAGACCTCATATGAGCATCGGAATGGAGTGCCCGATGGAGGTGTATAAAGGCAAACTGCCGGGGAAAAATCTTTGGCGAAAAAGACCCTGATTCTTTTTGATTCCTTACATTTGTACGCCGAAAATATGGATCACTCTGGTATATCCATTGTCCATTCTTGATGACAGGCTTTTTGGTAGGCTTTATCAGAGAGTGACAAGTAAGCCAGGAGGATCATGAGTTTATTGACAAGTAAAGTTGTTTAACTACCCCAAAAGTGACAAGTGATTTTAGGAATGGACAGGATTGAGGAATATGCCGTAAAAGTAAGTACTACTTACTTTGTCATTTAATATATACTGCAAGTGGCATAGAAGATATACTGTCCTTTCCACGGGTTTCTACCAAGCTGGCATTTAGGCTGATTTTAGAACTTCGTAGCATAAAAAAATCCCCCGCAGAAGGGCGAGGGAACCTAATGTTTTCACAACGGAATAATCCTTATTGTGATTTGCTTCATTTTAGTATGACAAATATATGAAATGGAATGCTTGCGTGCAAGTGTTTCTGAAATAAAATTTTTATATTTGGGAAAATGTAAAGATAACATACTATGAAAAGGATTTTAGGCTTGGATTTAGGGACAAATAGTATAGGGTGGGCGTTGGTGAACGAAGCTGAAACAGATGAGGAAGTCTCGTCAATCATCCGATTAGGTGTGAGAGTAAATCCTTTGACAGTAGATGAAACGCAGAACTTTGAAAAAGGGAAAAGTATCACTACAAATGCGGAAAGAACTCTTAAAAGAAGTATGCGCCGTAATTTGCAGCGATATAAATTACGTCGTGATGCGTTGGTTGAATTTTTGAAAGAGCTGGGTTTTATTACCGACGAAACTATCCTTTCGGAACAAGGAAACAGAACTACGTTTGAAACCTGTCGTTTACGGGCTAAAGCTGCTGAAGAAGAGATTTCTTTAGAGGAACTATCCCGTGTCTTATTGATGATTAATAAAAAACGTGGATATAAAAGTAGTCGAAAGGTAAAAAAGGAAGAAGATGGAGTTTTGATTGATGGAATGGAGATTGCTAAAAAGCTGTATGAGGAGGATTTGACTCCGGGGCAACTTTGTTCGCAGTTACTTGAATCGGGCAAGAAAGTTTTGCCAGACTTTTACCGTTCTGATTTGCAAGAAGAGTTGGATAGAATATGGAGTGTTCAAAAGCAATTTCATCCTGATGTTTTCTGTGATGCCGCCAAAGAAGAAATCAAAGGAAAAAACAGAAGCCAGACATGGGCTATCTTGGCTAACTATTTTGTTTGGAAAGAAGAAGTGGTTGGCTGGAATGACAGAGAAGCAAAGAATGAAACGATAGAAAAAGAATGTAAACTTGTCGGTCTTAAACGGACGACTAAGGGGTATGAACTGAAAAAGGAAAATTATCGTTGGCGTGCGCAAGCTCTTACTGAACAATTAGGTTTGGAAGAGATAGCCGTAGTCTTGCAAGAGATCAATGGTCAGATAAATGCGTCTAGTGGTTATTTGGGAGCCATTAGTGATAGGAGCAAAGTGTTATACTTTAATCATCAAACGGTCGGACAGTATCAGATGGCTGAGTTAGACAAGAATCCCCATGCAAGTTTGCGCAATATGGTATTCTATCGGCAGGATTATTTGGATGAATTTGATAGAATTTGGGAAAAGCAGGCAGAATTTCATAAGGAATTGACAGCTGAATTGAAAAAAGAGATTCGCGATATGATCATCTTTTACCAACGACGTCTGAAAAGTCAGAAAGGCTTGATTAGTTTCTGTGAGTTTGAAAGGTTGGAGATTGTAGTAGAAAAGGATGGAAAGAAACAGACCAAAGTCATAGGATGCAAGGTGATACCTCGTTCGCATCCATTGTTTCAGGAATTTAAGGTATGGCAGACATTGAATGACATAAAGGTATTGGGAAGAGAGAAGAAAAGAAATGCTTTGTCGGCAAGCGAAAGTAGGGCTTTGTATCCAGAAGAAAAAGAAATACTGGCAAGAGAACTTGCGATAAAAGAAAACATGAAGAAAGCAGATGTGTTGAAGCTCTTATTTGAAAATCCACAGGAATTGGATTTGAACTTCAAACAAATAGATGGAAATCGTACTGGGTTTTCTCTCTTTTCTGCCTATAGCAAAATGATAGAAAAGTATGGCTACGAACCGTTGGATTTTAAGAAACCAGCAGATGAGATAATCGGACAGCTAAGAACTATCTTTACCGATTTAGGTTGGAATACGAATCTGTTTACCATTGACTTAACCAAAGAGGGGAAAGAGCTCGAGATGCAACCTTATTTCAGACTTTGGCATCTGTTGTATTCTTTTGAAGGAGATAATACGTCGACCGGTAACGGCAAACTGATTGAAAAGATCATGCAACTTTGCGGAGTTGAGAAAGAATATGCTGTAGAGCTAGCCAGTCTTTCGTTTCAAGATGATTACGGAAGTTTGAGCGCGAAAGCCATCAAAAGGATTTTACCCTATTTGAAAGAGGGTAATCTGTATGATGTGGCTTGTGAATATGCCGGTTATCGTCATTCCAAATCTTCACTGACTAAGGAGGAGATAGAAAATAAGGTTTTAAAGGGCAAGCTGGAGGTTCTTCCTAAAAACAGTCTCCGAAATCCGGTGGTTGAAAAGATTTTGAGTCAGATGGTGAATGTAATCAATACAATCATTGATACGTATGGAAAACCTGATGAAATCCGAGTGGAATTGGCTCGTGAATTAAAGAAGAGTGCCAAAGAACGTGAGGAACTGACGAAAGCTATCGCAAAGAGTACCCGTGAGCATGAGGAGATCCGTAAATTGTTGCAAGATGAATTTGGTATGATGAACGTGAGCCGCAATGATATTATCCGTTACAAACTTTATGAAGAGTTGAAAGATAATGGATATAAAACATTGTATTCCAATCAATATATACCTAAAGAAAAGATTTTCAGTAAGGAGATAGATATAGAACATATTATTCCACAATCCCGTCTTTTTGATGATTCTTTATCTAACAAGACATTGGAGTATAAGGCTATTAATATAGAAAAGGGAAATAAGACCGCTTATGATTTTGTAAAAGAAAAATATGGAGAAGAAGGCTTGCAACAATATATAAATCGTTGCGAAAGCTTGTTCAATGACAAAAAGGCGAAACTTCGGAAATTGAAAATGGAACAGAAGGATATACCGGATGGTTTCATTGATAGGGATTTGAGAAATACACAATATATAGCGAAAAAAGCACTCGCTATGTTGAACGAAATCTGCCGTAGAGTAGTGGCAACTACCGGTTCCATTACAGATCAATTGCGTGAAGACTGGCAATTGGTGGATGTAATGAAAGAACTGAACCTGCCTAAATATGAAGCCTTGGGTTTTGTGGAAACATACGAAGATAAGGACGGAAGAAAAATCAAAAGAATAAAGGATTGGACAAAAAGGAATGACCATCGGCATCATGCGATGGATGCGCTGACGGTAGCTTTTACAAAGGATGCGTTTATTCAGTATTTCAATAATAAAAATGCGGCACAAGATTCAGGCAATAGAAACCATACGAATATAATAGGTATCAAGACCCGTTATTTTGACAAAGGAAGAGCTTTGCCTCCTATTCCATTGGAGCAATTCCGGATAGAAGCCAAACAGCATTTGGAAAAACTGCTGGTATCTATTAAAGCTAAGAACAAGGTGGTGACTGTCAATGTTAATCGAACAAAAAAGAGAAAGGGTGAAAATACGAAGATACAGCAAACTCCGCGAGGTCAGTTGCATTTGGAAACGGTTTATGGTAGTCACAAACAATATGTGACAAAAATAGAAAAGGTGAATGCTTCTTTTGATGCGGCTAAAATAGCGACTGTGAGTAAACGGGCTTATCGAAATGCCTTACTTAAACGGTTGGAAACATTCGGTAATGATCCAAAGAAAGCATTTACAGGAAAAAATGCATTGGAAAAGAATCCGCTTTATGCTGATAAGTATCAGACCATACGAGTTCCGGAGAAGGTACAAACAGTTGAATTTGAAACTATTTATACTATCCGAAAACCGGTCGATCCTGCTTTGAATGTGGATAAAGTAGTTGATGTAAAGGTACGTGCTATTTTAGAACGGCGTTTGAAAGAATACGGTGGAGATCCCAAAAAGGCATTTGTTAATTTTTGGGAAAATCCGATATGGCTGAATAAGGAAAAGGGGATAAGTATCAAGCGGGTTAGCATCCGAGGAATCAATAATGCCCAATCGATACACGTGAAGAAAGATAAGAATGGGAATCCGATATGGGATGAAAATGGAAAACAAATCCCTGTGGATTTTGTAAATACCGGAAACAACCATCATGTGGCTATTTATCGTAAACCTGTTTTAGACAAGAAAGGACAGGTGACGTTTGATGAGGATGGTAATCTGATGTATGAACTGGACGAGGTGGTTGTCCCCTTCTTTGAGGCTGTAACACGGGCTAATTTAGGACTTCCTATTATTGATAAGGATTACAGAAAAAGTGAAGGTTGGCAATTTTTGTTTAGCATGAAGCAGAATGAATATTTCGTGTTCCCGAATGAAAAGACAGGCTTCAATCCGAAGGAGGTGGATTTGTTGAATCCGGATAATTATGCAATGATTAGTCCGAATTTATTTAGGGTGCAGACTATGTCAAAAGTTATGTATGGAAATAATGTTGTTCGAGATTATAAATTTAGACATCATTTGGAAACAACAGTGAAAGATATGAAAGAGTTGAAAGATATTGCTTATAAACAATATAAAACACTTTCTTTTGGTAATAGTGTTGTCAAGATCCGAATTAACCACATTGGACAAATAGTATCAGTGGGAGAATATTAATAGTATCTATTAGAAATTGAAATAAATAGGGTGTATGCTATTCTCAAAAAGGTTGTACCCTTTTTAGAAACAGACTTTTATACTGATTAATAGTAATTTAAAATCTAACTGCTTATGATCAAGAAAACCCTTTATTTTGGAAACCCCGTTTATCTGTCTCTGAAAAATGCTCAGTTGATGATAAAATTACCGGAGGTAGTCAGGAATGATACGTTACCTGAAAGTTTCAAACGAACTTCAGAAGTGACGAAACCCATTGAGGATATTGGAGTTGTGGTACTGGATCACAAGCAGATCACCATCTCTTCGGGCGTGTTGGAAGCTTTACTTGAAAATAATTGTGCTGTCATTACATGTAACAGTAAAAGTATGCCGGTTGGTTTGATGCTTCCTCTGTATGGGAACACGACGCAAAACGAAAGATTCCGGCAACAGTTGGATGCCTCTCTACCTGTCTCTTATACACATCTGACGCTGCCGACGATCTTACGCGTGTAGA
>ERZ1027176.1001-NODE-1001-length-11919-cov-9.108479_pt1 | contig 11919 bp, 3 predicted proteins | sample MGYA00519248_ERZ1027176 | MGnify/ENA primary metagenome ERZ1027176 (study PRJEB26926, sample SAMN06164413) | human gut metagenome | biome: ENVO:00009003; feature: ENVO:2100002; material: ENVO:00002003 | host: Homo sapiens | place: USA | collected 2012 ...
CAGCGTCAGATGTGTATAAGAGACAGGCTTATAGGGGACGTTGATTTTGAAGGTATACTGTTCTCCTGCCTCGGATTTTGCCGTTATGGTAAAGGTATTCTCGCCCTCGCTGCCGTCCGCGTTGACCAGAAGCTCGATCTGGCCGGATTCGGCGGAGCCGAGCGCCTTTGTCTTGCCGCTGCCGGACTGATAACAGGAAACGTCGCTGATCTCGACGCCGCTGGCCGCGTCGCCGCCGGTCAGCGCCAGCGTATAGGCAAGAACGCCGTCCGTTACCTCGTCACTGTAGACCGTCTGTGCCGTTTTGTTCTGCCCGTTCGCACAGCGGATCGCGGTCTGTGTCCCGTTCAGCAGCGTATAGCGCAGTTCCAGACTCACATCGCCGGAATAGCGGAGCACATAAGTAAATGTCAGGTTTTTCAGACTGCCGTCGCTTTTCTGATACCGCGCCTGCACGGTCAGAGTATATTTGATCGACGCGGCGCCGTCCGGGATGCGTAGGACGGTGCTGCCGTCCGGGACGGCAAGCGTCTGTGCCGCGCCGCCCTCTGCGGCAAGACTGGCGGAAATAATCCGCAGCTGCTCTGCATCCCGGCCATCCGGTTCAAGCCGGTAGCTGAATTCTCCGAGTTTCAACTCGGTGCGGAGGATCTCGGCGGAAACGCGGTCGCCGGGTTCGCAGACAATACTCTGCGCCTCGGTGCTGTTTTTCATCCAGACGAGATTCAGCCGGATATCCTGTTCCTCCTGCCATTCCAGCAGGAACGTGAACGTCAGCTGCCGTGTCCGGCCGCCGCTGTTGATTTCGGTGAGAAGGGCGATCGTATAGGTATTTTTTCCGTCCGCATCGCTCTGGAGCGTCAGCGCGCCGCCGTCTGTCTGCAGCGTACCGCTCTGCCCATCTGCGCTGCGGTACTCGGCAGAGAGAATCTTCGCGTCCTCGGCGCTTTCGCCACCCAGACGGAAGCTGTAGCGCAGGAGATTTTCGCTGATTTCATCGCTTTTGACTGTGCGCGCCGCCTGTCTGCCGGGCTGGCAGCGCAGACTGGCCGCGCCGCCGCTGGCCAGATTCCATTGCAGCTGCGCTTCCAAATCCAATTCGTCGGAATAGACCAGCACGAAGCAGAATTCGGTTTCCTGCTCCTGCCGCGTTCCATCCTCCAGCACATGCGTGCAGACAGCCTGCACGCGGAGCGTGTAATAGCTGTCCTCGCCCCGTGGGCCGACCTGCATTTCAATGCTGCCGCGGACATCCGCCGGTTCATAGGCGCCGTTGTTCTCCGAAAGCTGCACGCCGGTGATCTGCGTATCGACTGCGTCGAGTCCGCGCAGGTCCAGTTCATAGCGGAGATATCCGTCCGGAAGCTGTGCGGTGCGCACATCCTGCCGCACGGTCGTGTCCGCCGGGCAGATCGAGCGATACCGCTCCCCACCGTAGCGGTACCAGCTGAGCACCAGTCCGAGGTCGAGCGCATCGGGCTGCGCCTCGTCTCCGGCATCGTCCGTCTGGCCACCGGTTTCCTCGCCGGGCTGTTCACTGCTTGCCTGTCCGGGCTGCGGCTCAGGCGTGGGCTGCGGCTGCTCGGGGGATTTCTCGGGCGTCTCGTCGGTGTTCTCCTCCGGCGGCTGCTCCGGCTGCTGCTCCTGCTCCGACTTGCCGCCGCCCGAACTGTCTTCATGCGAAAGCGGCGCGGCGGCAAGCGTTCCGCCGTCTCCGTCGCCAAAACTCAGCCGTCTGACCGGCTGGATATTCTCCTTTCGTATCGGGTTTTCCGGCTCCTTCTGCTGCATCTGCAGCGCAGGAAGCACGACCGGCGCCAGCAGCGCGGCAGTCAAAACCACGCCGAACAAAACGCGGAACCAGCGCATATTCCAAAGCTTTCTCATAGAGGCCTCCAGTGCAAAACAAAAACACCCGATCCGCACACGGATCCGGTGTTCGCAGCTATAACCGAAGAGAGCAATTCTCCTGACTTGCGATCTGGGCGGATATCCGCCCGCGTGCTGCTCCTACCTTCTCACGGTTTCCCGCAATGGCTGTCTTTCGACCCGGCGCTTTCGCGCTTCGGAGCGGCCCTCTCGCGCACAGTTCTTTCGAGTAGGTCCATTCTTTTTTCACCATATCCTGCCGAACACCGCGGCAAAATACAGCTACACATCTTCGTTATTCGATTGCTTTTATCATACCGCAGCCGGGCGGAAAAGTCCACTGTTTTTTGCTCCTCTTTTCGCGCAAAAGGCTCCCCTAAAAAGAGGAACCAGCGTAAAGCGCCTGAGTGGGTTGAGCGGCAGGCAGCAGCGAAAAGCGGAAGTCCAATGTGAATTCGTACTGCCTGCAGCCCCTTCCGACTCGGCGGAGCGCACCCACGAAGCCCCCTCTGAGAGGGGAGCCTTAGTGACAAGAAAAAGCCTCTCCCGAGGTGGGAGAGGCTTTTTGTATGGGGTTTGATACTACGCGTTCAGCGCATTATCCAATCGATGCTGTTGTGATAACGATTCTCACGTTCGCGTTGGTGCCGAAGACCGGGAGCGTACCAGTGGAACGCTCACCATCAATGTACGTTGCATATTCCACCAGACTGCCATCAGCAGCAGCCGATATCACAATATCACTATACAGCAAACGATAGTCCGGCGTGCCGCCCTTGGCGCCCGTGAACTTCTGCTCGTTGACCGTTTCGCCGTTGACTTCAACGGTGACGTTGATGCAGCAGTTCAGCTTGCCGACCAGTTCATACTTCTTGGCCATGTAGAGCGAGCCAAAGCGCTTGTTTACATTGCCTGCATCCTTCAGCGTCTGATACCAGCCGTCGAGTTCATAACCGGGCATGTCAACAGTTGCGGGTCTGACCTCGTAGGAAGCAAAATCATCCTCGTTGTACCAGTCAATGACAGTCAGGGCTTCGACCACTTTGCCGTCCTCGTCATATACGCGGTATCTGACAGGATACTGATAATAGGCACAGAGCGTGATGTCGCCGGGCTCGGTAATTTCCGTGACAACATTGCCGTCCACATCGCGCCAGTTGAGGAACTTCTGCGGCCATTCGTTGTTCTTGAACGTCGGGGCTTTGAGGGTGAGGGGCAGGTCTTCGATCGTGAAGGTCGTGGGGTTGTTCAAGTTCTTGACATCGCTGGTCTTGACGACCTTGCGGAAATCATAGGTGATGGTGTAGGTTTCCAGTTCCCACGTTGCGACGTAGGTCGCATCACCGGTAACGGTTTCGGCAACTTTGGGTTCCCAGCCGAGGAAGACGTAGCCTTCGCGGGTGGGAGTGCCGTCGAATGCGGGGGTCGCGCCGCCTTCCTTGACGGTGTAGGTCTGGTCAGCGAATGCAGCGCCGTCAACGCCATCGGTGTAGGTGACGGTGAACTCCTTCACTTCCGGGGTGGGGGCGGTGTGGGTGATGTCGATGTAAATGGGAGCTTCGGAGCCGCAGAAAACCCACTTGTTCTGAACTGCATCCCAGTACCATGTTGCAGTCTCTGTTGCAGCCTGACCGTCCTTCAGATAGTGTGTACCCCACTCATCGTCAAATTCATAGTTATAGGCATCCAGATACTTGTTAGCATCGAGGGTCATGACGCAAACCCACGGATAGGTGTACTTAGACAGAACCGAGCCGTCATTGGCAACGACATCACCAAGAGTATATGCGTCATCAACCTCGGTGATATAATCGAACCACGCCTGATGGTCATAGGTATTACACCACATGTAGACAGCGCCCAAGGATGAGCTGGTCGTGTTGACATAGTTGCGGAAGCGCTTTACGTCATCGACGGTGGGCTTGCTGGGCTTGTTGATATCGCCATCGTTGACATTGATGGTAAAGGTTGCAGTCTCTTCATACCAGGTACGACCGCCCTGAATGTTAATTAGGCCATAATTGTAGTAATACTTAACAGTAACCGTCGTGGAACCAACTGCAAGTGCCGTGTAGTTGAATTGCAGACAAGGCGGATTGGTCGTGAATTCATTGCCTGCCCACGGTTCAAGCGAGAACGAGAAGTCGCCAATGACGCCTTCGTTTGAAACCGTGACGCTGCCTTCCTTGGGAACAGCATAGTTCACAGGCGTGACCGTGCCATATCCGACAACAGTGTTTCTCGGGAGTCTCTGCCAAAAGCCAGTCTCACCGACGCCTTTTGCTGCACTGCCGTCCTTCATATCGCGGAGATGCGAAAAACTGGGCGGAGTTCCCTTTTCCAAAATGGCATCGTCAAGTTTGGTCCTACCGAGATTAACTGTTGTTTCCGCAGCTACTGCCATCGGGATGATGCTGAGGAGCATGGTCAGGGCGAGGAGCAGGGAAATGAGTTTTTTGGCTTTCTTCATGTTCGTTCTCCTTCTTTTTAAACGGCATCTGAGCCAGTCGGCAAAAGCTTCGGCGGTTAAGCGGAAGGGCTGCTGCCGAATGGCTCAGAAGACCTTTTATTTCTCCCAGCCGCTGCCGCCGAAACGGCGGCAGCGGCTGAAATGCTGGGTTATACTGGGGATTCAGGGGTTGTGCGGATTACTCGTACAGCGACCAGTTGGGGTCGGCGTTCAGAGCCGTCCACTTTTCGGAATCCTTGACGGTGTAGGAATGGCTGTTGGTGGCCTCCTGCACGTCGAGGTAGTACCACTTATCGGCGGTGTTGTCGCTCCAGGTCTTCATGCCGGGCAGGAATGCGTCGGCGGACTTGGGTGCGCGGCCGGTGGCACGGTTGATCATGGCCATGAGTTCAGCACGGGTCACGTTTCTGTCCGGACGGAAGGAGCCGTCGGGATAGCCGGTGATCCAGCCAAGCTTGGCGCAGATGGCGATGGCGTTGGCTGCCCAGTATCTGGCAGACACGTCGTTGAAGTAGTTCGCAGCGCCAGCCGTCTCGGTGAAGTTGGCGAGCATCGCTGCGAGTTCCGCACGGGTGATGGCTTCATTCGGGCGGAAATAGCCGTTGGAACTGTCGGTGATAACGCCGGCGTTGTTCAGAGTCGCAACGTAGGTGTTGTACCAGCTGCCGGTGGCGACATCGCGGAAGCCACTCTTGGTGGAGTAATAGGTCTTGCGGGAGCCTTCGTCCATGAGACGGAAGAGGATCGCGGCCGTCTCAGCGCGGGTGATGTTGCCCGTGGGCTTCACGGTGCCGTCGGGATAACCCTGAACGTACGCGAAGTGATCAGACGTGTTCAGCTTCGGGGTGGTCTTCTTGATGGTGACGCCGGGCAGGGCGATCAGGAACCACTTGGCGTAGATCGTCGTATCCTGCGTCAGCACAGTCGCAAAGTTGTACGGGGTTCTGTAGGTCTTGTCAGTGTACCAGCCGTCGAAGATGTAGCCGCCGTTGACGGGATCCTTGGGCTTCGCAACTGCATTGCCGTGACGAACCGTGACCGGGTCAATGCGGGAGCCGCCCATGGTGTCGAAGGTCAGGGTGTGGAAGTCCAGATCGTAGTAAACCGACAGGATGGTGTAGACAGGCTTGCCGTCCGCGCCGGGATAGGGCTGGATGGCGGTGTCAGTCAGCTTGCTCAGGGTGCTGTTGACGTTGATGTGATGCGTTGCTCTGTAATCCTTGACAACCGCGGTGACGGTGGTGTCCTTCTTGGCGCTCAGGTGCTCGACCTCAGCGTTGGCAAGATCATAGGAGCCGTCGGGCAGCTGCTTGATGTGCAGGACGTCGTAGCGGACATAAATGTCGCCGATCGGGGTGGACGTCAGTTCAAACTTGGCGTAGATGGTCTTGTCTGCTTCCAGAACCGTTGCGAAGTCATACTCCTCGGTGAATTCGGGGTCGGCATACCAGCCAATGAACGTGTACTTGTCCTTGGTCGGGTCAGCGGGTCTTGCAACTGCATTGCCGTGGCGGACCGTGACCGGGTCGATGGCGGAGCCGCCCATGGTGTCGAACGTCAGGGTATGGAAGTCCAGATCGTAGTAGACATTGAGCTTCAGGATCGTCGCCGGATCATCCACGGTAACAACGCCGGAGACAACGCTCTTGACGCTGTTGTAGGAATAGTGCGCGCCGTATCTGTTGGGATCCGGGGTGATCGTGACCGTCGTATCAAATACGCCGGTGGGGGTCGTGTCTACTTCCTTTTCCATATAAGAGCCGTCGGGCTCCTGCAGGAAGTAGTGGATCTCGTAGCGGTAGGTGTTGGCCGAATAGGAGAACGTGAGAACCTTGTTGTATTCATCAAGGATCATCGTCTTGCTGGGTGCGTCCGGCGTGTAGCCGACCACGTCTGCGGCCTGCTCGGTCACTTCGGTGTCGAACGTCTGATCGGTCACGACCTTTTCAGGCGCGAGAACCTTATTGTCGCCTTCACGCAGGTATTTGACCGTGTAGCTCACGTCGGTCTTTGCCGTGTAGCGCCCGTAGAGCTCCCACTTCTTGGCTATGGACAGAGCGTTCAGCTTGTGACTGGCGGTGCCGATATCCTTTTTGGCTTCATACCAGCCGTCGAAGTCATAACCGGTCTTTTCGCCGGTCGGCAGGACGCATGCGCCGGGTTCAAGCTCGCTGACATAGAGCGTAGCGCTTTCGATCTCGTTGTTGTCCTTATCGAGGTAGTGGAGATGGACAGGCCAGTTCCAGTATGCCGTGATAACGCGGTCGCCAGTCGAGCCAGTGGGGATCTCGGTGATCTTCTGGCCGTTCTCGTCGTGCCACTCAAGGAACGTCTTGCCCCAGTCAGCGCCGGTCGCATCGGCCAGCGTGATGGTATCGCTCTCAACCGTGTACGTCGTGGGGTTGGTGCTGGTGGCCTTGCCGTCGTTGTATACATACTGAATGGTGTACTCAATGGGCGTAAATTTGCCGTAGAGCTTCCATTCCTTGGCCATGTACAGCTTTTCGACCTTAGCTTTTACGCCAATATCAGCTGTTTTCTGATACCAGCCGCTGAATTCGTAACCATCTTCTGCATTCGGAGTCCACAGGCTGTAGGTGGCATAGTCAACAGAGTCAACCGTGTCCATCTTCTTTTCTACCCACGCACCGGTTTCATCCGGGAGGTAGTACTTGACTGTGAACGTCTTCTTCTTCCACTGTGCGGTGAATTTCACGCCGCCCGCGGTGATGGTGTAGGTGTCGCCAGCCTTGAGGAGCGTTTCATCGGCCGCATCGTCTGCACCGTCAGCGTCAAGGTGGTCGGCATCATTTTCAGCCGGGATGACCGTAACGCTCCAGCCCTCGAAGATATAACCTTCGCGGGTCGGGTCAGCGGGCAGGGTGAAGGTGTCGCCGGTGAAATAGAAGTCGTGAATCTCAAGGATGTCGTCGTAGGTGTAGTTGACAGCGGGCATGCCCGTAACGTTTTCGCCGTTGGCCTCGAACATCACTGTCGCGAGGTTCAGGTTGCCGGACAGCTGGTAGCCGTTCTCATCGTCCGTCGGGTAGCCAGCTTCGGTCATGTAGTCGCTGTTGTCCGCTTTGAACAGATATGTCCATGCGATCTTCTCAGCCACTTCTTTGGAAACGCCGGTTTCGAGCACGATGTTATCCGCCAGTTCTGCAACGACCGCGTCAAACTCTTCATCGCCGTAGTACGACATGAAGTCATCACCCATCAGAGGCAGCTTGTTGAAGCTGAACGTACCGATGGAGATGTAGTCGTTGGCGTTGTAGCTGCCGAGGCCGAGACGCGTCAGCGTTGCGTCATTCAGTTTGACGAACTCGCCGAACTCTACACTCGTCAGCGGAGCGAACGCGCTGTTCAGTCTTGCGAATGCGTAGATGTTGTGCGGGGTGATGGTGTACTTGAGCAGAACATTCGTCCAGCCGTTGATCGTATCGTTCGCGCCGAACGTCCACTTGGGGCTGTCCTTCTTGTACCAGTTGGTATTGCCGTCTTCGGCCGTGTCGAGCGTATAGCCAGCGACATCGAGATCGAGGCCGAGGCCGTTCAGGAACTCAACAACGTTGGTGCCATAGGGCGCAGTCGTGGTGTGGAGCTTCGTAAGATCCGTCTTGCCTTCAAAGGACTGGAAGATCACGACATTCTCTTCGGTCTTGACATTGACCTTGACATAGTGCGTAGCCTGACCGGGCTGATGCTCGCCAAAGGTCGTGCAGACGGGGTTCGGCTCGTGATCCTCAAGGATCACAGCGGTGTAGGAAGCGGAAGCCTTCTTGATCTGCTTCGCCTGCTCCACTGCTTCTGCCTTGATGGTGTCGAAATCGATGTTTTCACCATAAAGTCCGGAAACTTTATAGGTATAGAAATCCTCGTTCTGATAGTAAGCCGGTTTGCCGTTCACATACAGCTTGGCAACGACCTTGTAGGTCTTCTTTTCCCACTTCGCAACATAGGTCACAGTCTGCGTGACCGTTTCCGCAACTTCGGGCTCCCAGCCTGCGAAGGTGTAGCCGGTGCGGGTCGGGGTGCCGTTGAACGCGGGGGTCGCGGAATCCTTCCTAAGGTCAGAATAGACCTGATCGGCGAAAACTTCTTCGTTCTCAACGCCGTCGGTGTAGGTGACGGTGTATACCTCCGTCACATGCACGAGGCCCTGCGTCTTGATCTGCCAGCTGTCCCCGGCCCAGATCAGCGTGACCGGAACGATCTTATCATCGTTTTGGACATGTTTCAGGTTCTGGAACGTCGTGTTGAACTCGGCCACATAGCGTTCGGGGTAATAGCTGATGTCGCAAAGCCAGTCGTCCCCGTCCTTCCTCGGCTCACCGACGAAGTAGTCTTCATCGTAAACGCCGAGCAGATCGTAGGCTTCCTTATGCTGCTGCGAATCATCTACGACGCACTTGACCTGAACAGCCATTTCAAGCTTTTTCAGATCGTCAGCCGTCGGGGCTTTGGGCTTGCAGATGACTTCAACGACCGGTACTTCACCCTGCTGCTTCCATTTCCTGTTCTCGTCACCAGTTACTTCGGTGTCATAGCGGAAGGTGATGGTCAGCGTTGCGTTCTGCTCGTTAACGAGCCGGTGCTCGGCGCCGGTGAGGGTGTTATATGCCACCAGATTCGGCGCTACCGTGACCGTCGCGGTGACGTAGTAGCCCTGCTCGTCCGTCTGCACATCGCTGATCGTATACTGAGACGGGGTGGCAATATAATCCGCCTTGTGAGCATGTGTTGCTTCGTTGTTCTTGCAGACGATAGCAAAACTGCCGTCCAGCGCCGTGGGCTTCGCGGGCTTCACAGGCGTCTCGGCGCAGTAAACCGGGATATCGGCAAGCGCTTCCGCGTCGCCTTCTCTGGCAACTTCCCAGTGGTCAGTCCGATAGACAAGCGTAACAGGAACGGTCGCGGGGTCTTCCGCTCTGCGTGCATGGGAAGACGATGTGTAATACCCGTTGTATGCCGCTACATATGGTGCTACAGAGAGATACACCGTGCAGAACCCGTTCTCGTCAACCGTATATGTGCGGCTCGTGTCAAGCGTACCCATGAGGTAGGTGAAGTCTTTGGGGCCGTGATTTGCAGGCATTGCGCAGTAGACCTTTGCAATGTACAGGCCAAGCAGATTGTCCTCCGTGGGCGGGTTCGGTTTGTCTACGGGCGGGGTCTGCTCGCTGTGCTTAACCTCGATCACACGCAGGCCGTCGTCCAGTACCCACTTGCTATTCTCATAGCTGATTACAAGCCTCAGCGTTGTCTGGTTCGCATTGTTGAGCTCATGCGTCTTCGTTTTTTCGCTGTTGTACTTTGCGACATACGGCGCGGTCTTGATGGTCACGTCGTATTTCCCCGGCTGATCCAATCTCGCCGTTTTCGTCCAGTTGAACGGCTCGCTCTGCGTGTTGTCGATCAGGTCGTAGTTTTCCGTCCCGCAGCCGGGGGTGCTGACGTCCTTTACCTGAATCTTCCCGATAGCGGATTTCAGATCGTCATAGGAGGGAACAGGAATAAGCGGGGGTTGAGGAGCGCTCTCTTCCCAGACGGCGTAGACGGTCTTGGGGCTGTCTGCATGTTTAACGGCAACCGTACCGCCCGGCTGATACTGCGCATCAGTCGCAGTCGCACTGTCAGCCCAGCCCTTGAAGGTGTAGCCTTCCTTGGTCGGGGTCTGATTGGGGACGGTAAAGGTAACCTGGTTCACCGTTGGATGCGATGCCGTACGCGTCTGACTATCCGGCGCACCGGTGCCGCCATTCGCATCATAACGCAGTTCAAAGAATGGCATCCAGACGGCGTAGATGGTCTTGGCCGGATCGTCCTTGGTCAGTGTGATCGGCTCTCCGCCCGTGTACTTCGCAGCCGCAGCATCCGCCTTGTCCGCCCAGCCAATGTGCTCATAGCCACGGCGGTCCTTCAGCTTCGCTGTATTAACATGAAACGTGAAGGTAGTCGCCGTTGTGGGCCGATCCGGTACTTCCGTGAGCCAAGTACTGTTCGTGCCGTCGTTATACTTATAATACAGATAGTACATGTAGGTTGGGTTCGGGTTGGGGTTCTTCGCGACCAGATAGATCGTCGTGCCCTTGTTGCAGGCCGTCGGGTCTTTCAGGTCGAAGCCCCAAGTCTTCGGGTTCGCATTTGCTTCCTTGCTCCAGCCAACGATCTGATAGCCGCTGTTCACAGTTGCTCTGTCCGCAGCCGCCTTAATGTCGCTGATGGCGATCGTGTGGTTGTTGTAGGCCGTGTCGCTGTGATTCGTCGAGTACTGGCATACAAACTGTGTGTTCTCAGATGTGCCGTAATTGTAGCCGATACGGAACTCATCGCCGACATAGAGAACGGTGAACGTTACATCGATCTTGTGGCCGGTATTCAGTGCCTGCGGACTGACACCGGCAACATGCCGAGCACCATAATCAGAACTAACAAAAAAGCAACGAATCTCTTCTTCATTACTTCAGATCTCCTCCTTTGTATTGATTGTTTCGTGTGTGGAAACTGCATCTATGTTAAAAAATGGCACAGCCATTGAACTTTTACAGACGCTTCGCGCCGGGCAGAGGCATTCTTCGTCCGGCGGGTGGTCACACTTTTTCAGTTTTCCTTATCATACCACACCATAGGCCTCTGCGCAAGAAAAAATAGGGGTTATTTTCCACAAATTTGAGGGTCGTTTTTTGATGGATTGGTGGAGGGTTTGCTCCGGGTGAGCCTCCCCTTGCCGCGCCCCGCGCGGTAAGGCGGAGGTGGCATTTGCGTCAGCAAATGACGGAGGGGATATGCCTCAAAATTCAGAGTGCTCCGAAATTTGTGACGTTCGCATCCCCTCAGTCAGCTTTGCTGACAGCGCCCCTACCCCTTTTGGCCCTTCGGGCCATTTCCCCCTGATAGGGGGAATCGGCCCCTTGTGCCCAAGGGGCGCCCAGTCTGTCAAAAAACTATTGTTTTCCTATTTTGTGTCGGGTTTCCGAGGCTGGCGTAGGGGCGGACGCCTCTGTCCGCCCGATGAGCAGCCGTGAATTCTCGCAGTACTGCACTGCATAAGCTGATGGAATCCTGCGGTGTGGCTGATCTGCGTATGAGCGATTACGATATTCACCCCGAAGAATTTTCTCAGATGGCGAAAGATGCAAAGGCCACTATGGGTGGATTGTTCTTCTGTGACCGTTTTGAACTGTCTGACGAAGATGTGGTCGCAATTTATGAGAAATCTTACCGCTAGCGAAGTAAATATAATTGTTGAATGTGAAGACTTGAATAATCAGGGATTCTGCCGGCATCATAATGAACGCTTTTTAAATCGCACAGCTTTACACCAGAGCGAGCGTAAGATTCAAAGTCGATCAAGATGTTATCCAAGTAATCATTAATCGAAAGCATTTTACGCACCCCTCTTCGCTATAATCTTTGTTTCAGAAATGCCAAAAGCTGCATTTTCCAAAACGAAAATGCAGCTTGTAATTTGGTGCGGGCATGGGGACTCGAACCCCAACGGATTACTCCACGAGAACCTAAAGGTGATGTCACCTTCGTGAAAGATTTTTCATGATTTGATATAACTCTCTGATGAA
>ERZ1027176.1004-NODE-1004-length-11891-cov-4.472457_pt1 | contig 11891 bp, 9 predicted proteins | sample MGYA00519248_ERZ1027176 | MGnify/ENA primary metagenome ERZ1027176 (study PRJEB26926, sample SAMN06164413) | human gut metagenome | biome: ENVO:00009003; feature: ENVO:2100002; material: ENVO:00002003 | host: Homo sapiens | place: USA | collected 2012 ...
TCTACACGCGTAAGATCGTCGGCAGCGTCAGATGTGTATAAGAGACAGTACAAGCACTTCCGTAGTCTCAAACGTTCCTGTTGCATCATATTTCGGGGCACCGTTTCCACAAGCGGAAAAGAGGGCCAATAGGGAACAAAGTCCCAGTAAATTCCTTGATTTCATAATGATCTATATTTTTATGCCTTTAATTATTCAATGTATATTTCAGATTCCAGATGTTCATCAGTAACTGTACCTCATGCAAAGCCTTGGTTTGGCGTGCCAGGTTCTCAGCTGTGATTTCACGAAGCATATCGGTTACGGTCAGCGTACCGTTCTCCACTTTAGCCTCGGCGGCCTTACGGATGTTGACACGTAAACGGATAATCTCATCATCATCCACCATCTGTCGGCGCATGGACTGGATGGCCGAGCTTTGTTGGGTAGATTGCAGGTTGGTATTGAACAGGAACACATCGCGGCTGGTCTCCAGCTTACGGCGGTTGTTATCTATCAGCCTGCGATCATTGCGTAACGTGTAGAGGCTACCGAAGTTCCACGACATACGGACTCCCGCTACATAGTATGCGGAGAAATCGTCTTTCAGCATATTCAATCCCGGATTTCCGTAAGCTCCCTGCACGAACAACCCGAAGCGGGGACGGAAGCGCGTCTTCAATGAAGATTCCTGTACGTTCAATTGCCCGCCTTGGGCATCGAACCAGCGAAGTTCCGGACGGTTGTTCACCAATGAAGTAGATTCAAAAGTATCGGCAGGCTTCTCCAATGTAGTTCCGGAAGCGATTTCCTTTCCTATAAAGATAGAGAGCATACTCAGATAGGCCTGTCGCGAAGATTCCAGTTCAATGCGTTTCTGCTTCGTGTTCAATATCTCCACGCTTACGGCATCCAAATCACTCTGATTGGCAATGCCGTTTGCCATATAGTTGGACACCTGCTGATGAGTGCGTCCCAAGTCTTCCTGCAAAAGCTGATTCTGCCTTAACTGTTCGTCCAGCAACAGGATGCCGAAGTATAGCTGATTCACACGGTCATTCAGTGCATACATATCCACTTCCTGTTTCCCGCGGTCTATCTCCGAGGTAGCCCGGGTCAGTTGCTTTTTGGAACGGATATCTCCACCGTCCCAGATGTTCTGCGACACTTCCAACATCACCTGATACTGATCTTTGGGCATACTCTTCATATCGATTCCCGGAATGTCCACCGGCAGTTTTGTAACATCACTTTGATAGGTTGCCTTTCCTGAAAGGGTGAACTGCGGCAGATAACCTTTTCCGGCATTTTCAAGATTATATTCCCGGGCTTTCTCTATCAGACCGTATTGCCGCACCAGCGGATAATTGGTCTGTGCCGAGTGTTGGCATCCCTCCAGCGTAAGTTGCGCATGTGCCAGCATTGCCGCAAGAATAAAGGAAAAAGAGAGAATAGTTCGTTTCATTTCCATATACATTTCTTGTTTATTTCTTTATAGGACGCAAAGATAGAGCTTAAAAGTATATGTATACATTCTATTTGTGTGCAATGATGCTCTATTTATCCGATTACCAGTATTAAAAGACAGGAAAACCCTACGTTTTCTTATCTTTGCCACAGATATAGATAAATTAAAGGAGGAAAAGGATATGGAAAAGAGCAAACCTATGGAGCTTGGGCTTGGCGAGTTGCTGAGTAATCCAAATATCGTAAACAACAACAGTTTTCGCTTTATCAGCCGTGATCTCGGTGTTATCATCAGCTTTGCCCAAATGGATAGTATCCTCTTTAGCACAGGGAGGCCCTATCGCGCCAAAGAAAGCAGAATCATCCGGATACTGAAAGGTGAAGCACGGATTTCCATCAATCTGATAGAATACAAGGTAAAGGAACCAATGATTATTATCAGTCCTTTCAATTCGCTGATAGAAATAGTGGAAATCAGTGAGGATTATGATTTTCAGGTCATTGTTCCCGATAATAACTTTCTGCCCATCACACAAGGGGGCGCACTGACGGATTCGTACACAAAGCATGGCATTTTTATTTCACCCACAGAGGAGGAATTACCGCAAATCGATGCTTTCTTTTCAATGATATGGGATGCCGTACACTATGTTCCATTCCGCCGGGAGGTGGTACAACACCTGATTATAGCATTACTCTATAATATAAGGTATATCCACGCAAAAAGCGAAGAGTCCACCCCGCTACAACTCTCACGCCAGGAAGAAGTATTCCGCCGCTTCATCGGCTTGGTTAATGAACACAGTAAACGTGAACGCAACATCAGTTTCTATGCGGATAAACTGTGTCTGACTCCTCATTATCTGAGCACGGTTATTCGTGAAGTAAGCGGGCAGACGGTAATGCAGTGGATTAACCAAGCCGTTATTCTTGAGGCAAAAGTGCTGCTGAAACACAGTGATTTGTTGGTATTCCAAATCTCGGATGAACTGGGATTCCCTAATCCGTCATTCTTCTCGAAATTCTTTAAGAGGATGACGGGGATGACACCGGCGGAATATCAAAAGAAGATATAAGAAAGCAGATGCGATAAATAAAAAATCAGGTAGAGTTTGTTCTTTTCGCAAGAAGATGTACTTTTGTTGGTAACTAACGTATTCCCAATTAATTATCAAAGAAATGGAAGAACTTCAAGACAAATATGTACGTTTCGACTGGGCCATCAAGCGACTGCTACGCCAGAAGGCAAACTACGGCGTGCTCGAAGGTTTCCTCACCGTGTTTCTGGGTGAGAAAGTCACTATCCTGGAAATTATGGAAAGTGAAAGCAATCAGCTGTCAGCTGAAGATAAATTCAACCGCGTGGATATTAAGGCCCGCAACAGTAAGGATGAGATTATCATCATCGAGATACAGAATACCCGCGAACTTTATTATCTGGAACGAATTCTTTACGGCGTAGCCAAGGCAATCACCGAACACATCTCGCTGGGTGAAGCTTACTATAAGGTGAAGAAAATCTACTCCATCAGTATTCTCTACTTCGACATCGGAAAGGGAAGCGATTATCTGTATCATGGTCAGAACCATTTTGTAGGCGTCCATACGGGCGACCACCTGCAAGTGAACGTCAAAGAGCGTGATGCCATTGTCCCCCGCATGCCGGCCGAGATATTTCCTGAATATATCCTTATCCGTGTGAACGAGTTCGACAAAGTGGCCGTCCCCCCTCTCGAAGAGTGGATGAAATACCTGAAGTACGGCACCATACGTCCTGATACCACCGCTCCCGGTCTGAGCGAGGCCCGTGAGAAACTGAAGTACTTCTCCATGCCTCAAAAAGAACGCATGGCTTATGACGAACATCTGAATGCCGTGATGATTCAGAACGATGTGCTGGATTCAGCAAAACTGGAAGGAAAAATTGAAGGACGTGCAGAGGGACGCGAAGAAGGACGTGCAGAAGCTTACCTTTCTATAGCCCGTAACATGAAACAACTGGGTGCTCCTGCTGACATGATAGCGAAAACTACCGGTTTGACAATAGCAGAGATTGACGCTCTATAACAAATGAAATCAGGCAGAATATCCTTTCTTTTGAAGTTAGGATATTCTGCCTGATTTTTGGTGTAGTCCGAGAAACCTTGCTATTCTATTAGTATTAACCAGCTAAAATCGTGACTCAACTATGATGATAGTATGACTTAATCATGCTATCTTTGCACCTAAGCATAGAATCATTGGCATTGATTGTAGGAATCATCGGCATTGATTGTGGCAATCATCGGCATTGATTGTAGGCTAAGTATAGGAGTCGACTATCCTGCCTCAGCTACTCAACCATGCCAACTAATAAAGAAAGGAGAATACAGTATGGCTTTTTTCAGGAAAGTGAAGCTAAATGGAAAATGGTATTTAAGGGCAGTGACCTCAAAACGTCCCGCTACAACGGACGATGTAGCCAAACGATTGTCACTGATGTCTACAGTCAGTCCGGGAGACACCTATGCGGTACTCATGGGACTGGGACCGATACTTGCCCAAATGATGGCGGAGGGAAAATCGGTACATCTGAAAGGCGTAGGAACTTTCTACTACTCCTGCCAGTCGAAAAAACAAGGCGTGGACACCCCTGAAGAAGTGTCTCCGCAATTAATCACCGACATAAAAGTACGCTTCATCCCTGAATACAGTCGCGGACAACGTGGACAAGTGACGGAACGGACACTCATCGACCCGAATATAGAATGGGTGGAAATAGGCAAGATTTAACCGGTAGACTATGTTGCCACAAACCTAATGATTCCTGTACTCTTTAGGTGACACCCCGACATATTGCTTGAAATACTTCCCAAAGAAAGACTGTGTCGGAAAATTAAGCCGGGCAGCAATCTCCTTGATACTCAGGTCGGAGTTTTCAAGCAATTGCTTCGCCTCTGTTATAACCATCTGCACAATCCATTGCAGAGCATTGCTGCCCGATTTTTCCTTAATAATGGCCGAGAAATAGCGTGGTGCCAGATGCTGCATCTGTGCATAAAAAGTCACGTCACGTTCGCGCCGGTAATAACGGAACAACATCAACATGAAATTCTGAAAAACAAGGTCTTTCTTCCCCTGGGGCAGTGCCCGCAAAGGCTGATTGGCAATGTAAGCGTTCAGCACCTCATAACAAACCGTCTGCCCCATCGACTTGATAAGCTCCAGCATCAGGCACCTGCGCTGTATGCCCATCTCTGAAACATCTTCGGACTGAATCCTCTTGTACAGATTCTCAAGCAAGTATTCCAGGTGCGCAAATTGTTCCTCCGACAGCGAAATGCACGGATGTTCACGAATGAAAAGCAGATTTTCGACATTGATTACCCGGTTGGCTATGGGTATGGCATAATCCAGACTCACTTCCACCACAATTCCTTCCGCATCTTCGCTCTTATGAAGCAGGCGCACCAAGGTGGACGGCATATAGATATAAATATCACCCCGCCTCATCAGATAGAGTTTATCACCCATGGAAAGCTCTATCTCGCCGGCATGGCACAGGAAAATGCCGCACCGGTCGAGCGTGGAAATTATCTGTCCGTCCCTAAACACTTGGGGATTATCGCTCGAAATCGGTATAAAGCCGAAAGGATACTTCCGTAAACCATCGGCATAACTATCGGCACAACCATCTGCCTTAACTCCTGAAACAACTTGTGGTCTCATAACTTCTTCCCAACTATTATAATGAAATAGGTACTCATGCTTAATTATTTTATATTATCTGTTACTATCTGTCATCCTGAGCTTGCCGAAGGATCTCCTCTCCTTATCGTTATAGAGATGAGATGATTCGTCTGCAAAATAAACACAAATTCCCGGATAGATCTCGCTTATCCAAAGAAAAAGTGTACAAATCGAACAATTTATAATTCATATCAGCCTTTACCGCCCCGAAGGATCGGGATAATTTTGCAGCCGATAATCAACACTCATAAACAATGAAGCAATTTTATTACATTTTAGCAGGTATTTCTGTTCTATCACTTGCAGCCTGTAGCAGCCATGCAAAGGAAGTGAAAGAACCTCAGACGGTAAAGATTGACACAGTCATTTCTGCTGACGGACGGACCACCCTGCAATATCCGGGGAAAGTGAAGGCAGCACAAGACATCAGCCTGGCATTCCGCGTGAGTGGCACCATACAGAAGATACACGTGGAAGATGGTGCTTGTGTCCGTACAGGACAATTGCTGGCTGAACTGGACCCTGCGGACTACCAAGTGCAACTGGATGCCACAGCTGCTGAATACGAGCAAATAAAGGCCGAAGCGGAACGGGTGATGGCACTCTACAAGGAAAATGGAACAACTCCCAATGCCAACGACAAAGCCGTGTACGGCCTGAAGCAAATTACAGCCAAGTATCAGCATCACAAAGACCAACTGGCATACACGCGCCTGTATGCTCCTTTCGACGGATTCGTACAAAAACACCTGTTCGAGACGCATGAAACGGTCGGTGCAGGAATGCCCGTCATCTCCATGATCAGTGCCGGAATACCGGAAGTGGAAATAAACTTGCCGGCAGCCGAATATATCCACCGGGACAAATTCAGCCGCTATCACTGTACGTTCGATGTCTATCCGGGCAAACTCTATCAATTGAAGCCCATCAGCATTACGCCCAAGGCAAATGCCAACCAACTGTACTCCATGCGCCTGCAAATGGTGCCGGACGGACAACCCTCTCCTTCTCCCGGAATGAATACGATGGTCACCATCTACTACGATACGGACGGCGTACAAACTCTGTACGTGCCCAGCAGTGCCATCCTGCATAAGGATGGAAAGACGCAAGTATTTGTCTATGCTCCCGACAGCCGGACAGTACGTAGCCAGGAGATAAGCGTAATGCGATTGCTGACGGACGGACGCAGCATCATCACAGCCGACGAACTGAAACCGGGTGAGCTGGTGGTATCCTCAGGCGTACATCACATTAAAGACGGGGATGCGGTGAAGCCCTTACCCGCCGTTACCCAAACAAATGTAGGAGGGCTGCTGTGATGGATATAAGCAAGTGGGCATTTCAGAACCGCAATCTGATTTACTTCCTGGTGGCCGTCCTACTGCTGGGCGGAGCATATTCATGCTATGACATGAGTAAGCTGGAAGATCCGGAGATAAAGGTGAAACTCGCCATGGTTGTAACTACTTATCCGGGAGCATCCGCCCATCAGGTGGAACTGGAAGTGACGGACGTACTGGAAAAGAGCATCCGCACCATGGGCAATATAGATAATGTGGAAAGCTACTCCTACAATGACCTTTCCATCATACAGATAGAATTGCTGAGCACAGTGGGCGACAATGATGTCGAGCAATGCTGGGATATGCTTCGCCGGAAGGTGAACGACGCCCATGCTTCGCTTCCCGAAGGTGCAAGCACACCTATGGTGAAGGACGATTTCGGAAATGTATATGGCATGTTCTATGCCCTGACGGGCGACGGCCTCTCCGACCGTGAGTTGTCCGACTACGCCGAACTGATAAAGCGGGAAGTCAGCAGCCTGGAGGGAATAGACCGTGTGGAGCTTTACGGGAAACGACCGGAGTGCATCAATATCTCCCTGCTGCAAGACCGCATGGCGAATCTGGGTGTAAAGCCTGCCGAAGTACTCGCCACACTGAACGGGCAAAACAAGACTACGTACACCGGTTACTATGAGAATGGCGACAATCGCATCCGGGTAACGGTGAACGACAAATTCAAATCGGTAGAAGACATCGGGAATATGCTTATCCAGGGGCACGACGACGACCAGCTACGCTTGCACGATATTGCCCGGATAGAGAAAAGCTACGAAAGCCCCACACGCAACGAACTCTTCTACGACCGTGAACGGGCAATGGGAATTCTCATCGCTGCCTCCAGTGGTTCGGACATCGTAAAAGTAGGAAAAACCGTAGAAACAGTACTGGCACAACTTCAAGAGACGCGCTTGCCTGCAGGCGTGCAATATCACAAGGTGTTCTACCAGCCGACACGTGTAGGAGCTTCGCTGGGAACCTTTGTCATCAACCTGATAGAATCCGTAGCCATCGTCGTACTGATACTTATGCTGGCTATGGGCTTCAAGAGCGGGGTTATCATAGGCATCAGTCTGGTGGTGACGGTATTCGGTTCATTCCTCTTCCTGCAATTCACCGGAGGAACCATGCAACGCGTATCTCTGGCTGCATTTGTGCTGGCCATGGGCATGCTGGTGGATAATGCCATTGTCATCATCGACGGCATACTGGTGGACCTGAAAGCCGGAAAAGACCGGATGGAAGCCATGACAGCCATCGGACGACAGACCGCCATGCCGTTGCTGGGCGCCACGCTGATTGCCATCATAGCTTTCCTGCCCATTTTCATGTCTCCCGACACGGCAGGTGTCTATACGCGCGATCTCTTCATTGTGCTGGCTGTCTCCCTGCTGCTCAGTTGGGTGCTGGCACTGGTGCATGTGCCTTTAATGGCAAACCGCAGGTTACACCCCGAGGTAGAAGTTAATGCCTCCGGAAAACGGGTGTATAAAGGTAAGGTGTATGCGCTGCTACGCACGATTCTGTGTTTCGGCCTGTCTCATCGTTGGAGCGTCGTGCTGGCAATGATTGCCTTGCTGGGACTTTCCATATTCGGCTACGGATTCATGCGTCAGGGTTTCTTCCCCGACATGGTCTACGACCAGTTGTATATGGAGTACAAACTACCGGAAGGAAACAACTCCACACAAGTAGCCCACGATCTGGAAGAGATAGAAACTTATCTGAAAACCCGCAAAGAAGTGACACACGTCACAGCTTCCATTGGCGGCACTCCGGGACGCTACAACCTGGTACGCAGCGTTGCCAATCCGTCTCTGGCGTATGGAGAGCTGATTATTGACTTCACTTCCCCGGAAGAATTGGTGAATAACATGGATGAAATCCAGTCCTATCTTTCCGCAAGATACCCGGACGCTTACGTCAAGCTGAAACGCTACAACCTGATGTTCAAGAAATACCCGATTGAAGCGCAATTCCTCGGTCCGGATCCCGCCGTACTGCAGCAACTGGCAGACAGTGCACGCAGCATCATGGAGAGCACACCGGAAGTTTGCCTCATCACTTCGGACTGGGAACCGCAGATTCCGGTACTGTCCATCGAGTACGACCAACCCACTGCCCGCGCATTGGGATTGAGCCGCAACGACGTCAGCATCTCCCTGCTGTCTGCCACAAGCGGCATTCCCATCGGTTCGTTCTACGAAGGCATTCACAAGAATACAATCTACCTGAAATGCCTGGATGAACAGGGACGTCCGATAGAAAACCTGAATAACACACAAGTCTTTTCATCCCTGCCCTCATTCAACGGATTGCTGAGTCAGGAAATGATGGTGAAACTGAAAGCAGGCACTCTATCCAAAGAAGAATTGGTGGAATGTCTCATGGGAAGCACCCCGTTGAAGCAAATCAGCAGAGGCATCGACATCAATTGGGAATACCCCGTAGTGCCCCGCTACAACGGGCAACGCAGCCTACGCATTCAGTGCTCGCCTGCCCCCGGAGTGGAGACTGAACAGGCAAGACTGGCCATAGCTTCGAGAATAGAACAGATAGAGCTGCCCGAAGGATATACCCTGGACTGGCAAGGTGAGAAAATTGCAAGCACGAAGTCCATGAAGTATCTGTTCAAGAACTTCCCACTGGCCATTATCCTGATGATCGCTATCCTGATTATGTTGTTCAAGGATTACCGGAAACCCATAATCATCTTCTGTAGCATTCCGTTGGTTTTTGTAGGGGTAGTAGCGGTGATGCTGCTTACAGGTAAGACTTTCAATTTCGTAGCTATCGTGGGCACGCTGGGGCTGATAGGTATGATTATCAAAAACGGCATCGTATTGATGGATGAGATTACCTTGCAGATTAATAAGGGCACAGCTCCTATCACAGCATTGGTTGACAGTGCGCAGAGCCGCCTTCGCCCAGTGATGATGGCATCACTTACAACGATACTCGGAATGATTCCACTGCTATCGGATGCCATGTTCGGTTCACTGGCAGCATCTATTATGGGCGGATTGTTATTCGGTACGCTGATTACATTGCTCTTTATCCCTATTCTGTACGCATTATTCTTTCATATTAAAAACGCAGACTAATGAAAAAGTTATCAATCATTATATGTTCTCTCCTTTGTCCGCTATCTCTTCTTGCACAGGAGACGCTAAACCTGGAACAGTGCCGCGAGATGGCATTGAAATACAATAAAGAAATGGCGGCATCCGCCAAACAAACGGAAGGTGCACACTACACCATGAAGAGTTACAAGGGAAACTTCTTTCCGAACTTCACCGCCAGCGGCACAGGCTTATACAGCACCGCCGACGGTAGTCTCGGAATACCGGGCGGAAACCTACCCGTCTTCCTGCCCGATGCAAGTGGACAATTCTTGCCCAATGGCAGCTTTGCCTACTTTCCGGGAATCGATCTGAACTATAAAATAGGGCCTGTATACATGGGAAGTGTACAAGTGGAGCAACCGTTGTATATGGGGGGAAAGATTCGTGCAGCCTATAAAATGTCCGTGCTGGGCAAGGAAATGGCACAGATGAATGAAACACTGACAGCAACCGAAGTCCTCCTCAAGACCGACCGGGCATACACCCAGGTAGTGAAAGCAATGGAGATGAAAACAGTAGCTGAGAAATATAATGCTGTACTTACGGAACTGATGAAAAACGTGGAAAGTGCCCACCGGCATGGGCTGAAACCGCAAAACGACGTATTGAAAGTGCAGGTGAGACTGAATGAAAGCGAACTTTCCATACGTAAGGCCGAAAACGCACTGCGGTTGGCAACCATGAATCTTTGTCATCTGATAGGGAAACCGTTAATGTCCGACATTCATGTGTCGGGTGACTTTCCCTGTATAGAGCAGAACTTATCCATTCAGGTTTCTGACATCAGTGCACGTCCGGAATACGCCATTCTGAATAAGCAGGTGTCCATAGCACAACAACAGGTAAAACTGAACCGCAGTGAATTGTTGCCGAAGGTTGGAGTGAAAGGTACCTATAACTATATGCACGGTCTGGAACTGAATGACCAGACTCTGATGGACAAAGGAAATTTCTCCGTCCTGCTGAATGTAAGTATTCCTATTTTCCATTTCGGTGAACGAAGTAATAAAGTACGTGCAGCCAAAGCCAAACTGGAACAGTCGCGTCTGAAGCAGGAGAACATGAACGAACAGATGCTGCTGGAACTGATGCAGGCTACCAACAACCTGGATGAAGCCCGACTGGAAAGTGAACTGTCCGTACGCTCGCTGCAACAGGCAGAAGAAAATATGAGAGTCAGCAAGAGCCAGTACGATGTCGGTTTGGAAACATTGTCCGATTATCTGGAATCACAGGCCTTGTGGCAGCAGGCGTATGAGACGAAAGTGGATGCCCACTTCCAGCTATACCTGAGCTATATTGCTTATTTGAAAGCAACAGGCAAGTTGTATGACGAAAGCAAGTAGCATTCGCCAACATCGTTACAGCAGGATGATCCGCTTCTGCATGATATCCATCAGTTGCGCTTTCAACAACTTGGCATTGATAGGCTTGGGCATATATCCATCGAATCCGCTTTCCATCACCTTCTGTTCATCCGAAGCATAGGCAAAGGCCGTAACGGCAATGATAGGAATCTTTGCGGAGAACTTGCGGATTTCCCGGGTAGCCTCGTATCCGTCCATTACAGGCATATTGATATCCATCAATACAATCTGAGGATTATGTTCTCGGAACATCTCTACGGCCTCCATACCGTCCCAGGCATGAATCAAATGATAGTCGTACTTCAGGATGGATTCAAAAAGCTTATAATTGCTTGCATTATCTTCTGCAACCAGTATGGTCAGTTTATTCCTCTCTACCGAAACAGGTTGAATGTTCTTGGGCGTCTGTTTTTTATCCTCCTTCACTGCCGGTTTGTAAGGAAGCGTAAACCAGAAAGTCGAACCTTTCCCCTCTTCCGACTCTACACCGATTCTGCCACCCATACGCTCCATCAGCGTTTGGCAGATAGAAAGTCCCAGTCCGGTTCCCTGTGCAAAAGAGTTCAGTTTGACGAAACGCCCGAAAATGTTTTGCTGCTTATCTTTGGGGATTCCACATCCGGTATCGGTTACATAGAAATATAATTCATTCTCCCGCATCTCATAGCTAAAACGGATGCTTCCTTTTTCGGTAAACTTAATGGCGTTCGTCACAAGGTTTATCATCAACTGCGACAAACGGTTCTTTTCCGTATGAACCATACATGGCTCGGCAGGCTCCACAAATTCCAGTTTCACTGCGTCCGTCTTCACTCTCAACAAGAAACCGCGCTCCAGTTCCCTCATCAGTTCCTGTCTCTTATACACATCTCCGAGCC
>ERZ1027176.1006-NODE-1006-length-11874-cov-9.509011_pt1 | contig 11874 bp, 9 predicted proteins | sample MGYA00519248_ERZ1027176 | MGnify/ENA primary metagenome ERZ1027176 (study PRJEB26926, sample SAMN06164413) | human gut metagenome | biome: ENVO:00009003; feature: ENVO:2100002; material: ENVO:00002003 | host: Homo sapiens | place: USA | collected 2012 ...
GCGGAGACGTTCACGATGCCGTTGGCGTCGATGTCGAACGTGACCTCGATCTGCGGAACGCCGCGGGGCGCGGGCGCGATGCCAGTCAGCTGGAACTTGCCGAGCGTCTTGTTGTCGGCTGCCATCTCACGTTCGCCCTGCAGGACATGAACCTCAACAGAGGTCTGGTTATCAGCAGCGGTGGAGAAGACCTGACTCTTCTTGGTCGGGATGGTGGTGTTGCGGTCGATCAGCTTGGTGAACACGCCGCCCATCGTCTCAATGCCAAGAGACAGCGGGGTGACGTCCAGCAGCAGCAGGCCCTTGACGTCGCCGCCAAGCACGCCGCCCTGAATCGCTGCGCCGACAGCGACGCACTCGTCGGGGTTGATACCCTTGAAGCCTTCCTTACCGGTCAGCTTCTTGACCTCGTCCTGCACAGCCGGGATACGGGTCGAGCCGCCGACCAGCAGAACCTTGGAAATATCATTGGCAGTCAAACCAGCATCGGACATCGCCTGCTTGACCGGGCCGGCAGTCGCTTCGACCAGATGAGCGGTCAGTTCGTTGAACTTTGCACGCGTCAGCGTAACGTCCAGATGCTTCGGGCCGGTTGCGTCAGCGGTGATATAAGGCAGGTTGATGTTCGTGGAGGTCACGCCGGACAGTTCGATCTTGGCCTTCTCGGCTGCTTCCTTCAGTCTCTGCATGGCGACCTTGTCGTTCGACAGATCGATGCCCTCTGCCTTCTTGAATTCGGAAACGAGGTAGTTCATGACGCACTCATCAAAGTCGTCGCCGCCGAGGTGGGTGTTGCCGTTGGTGGCCAGAACCTCGATAACGCCGTCGCCGATATCCAGAATGGAAACATCAAACGTGCCGCCGCCAAGGTCATAGACCATGACTTTCTGCTCGGCCTCCTTGTCAACGCCGTAGGCCAGAGCGGCTGCGGTCGGCTCGTTGATGATACGCTTGACGTCAAGACCTGCGATCTTGCCGGCGTCCTTGGTGGCCTGACGCTGTGCGTCGTTGAAATATGCAGGAACGGTAATGACGGCCTCAGTGACGGTGCCGCCCAGATAGGCTTCTGCATCCGCCTTCAGCTTCTGCAGGATCATCGCGGAGATCTCCTGCGGGGTGTACTTCTTACCGTCGATATCGACCTTATAATCAGAACCCATGCGGCGCTTGATGGAAGCAACAGTACGGTCGTGGTTGGTAACGGCCTGACGCTTTGCGACCTGACCGACCATTCTTTCACCGGTCTTGGAAAACGCGACAACAGACGGGGTGGTGCGGTTGCCTTCGGCGTTTGCGATCACGACGGGTTCGCCGCCTTCCATAACGGCGACGCAGCTGTTGGTAGTGCCAAGGTCAATGCCAATAATCTTACTCATAATAATTTCCTCCTATATGAATTCCTGTATTTACAAATTTATATGCTGCCGGATCCCCGGCGTAGGGTGCTTTTTAATTTGCGACCTTTACCATTGCGAATCGAACGACTTTATCGCCGACCTTGAAGCCTTTCTGGAAGACCTCTGCAATGACGTTTTCGCCAAGTGCTTCGTCTTCGACGTGCATGACCGCGTTATGAAGCTGCGGGTCAAAGGCCTCGCCTGCCGCGCCGAAGCTTACGACGCCCAGCTTTTCCATGACGGAAACAAGCTGGTTCATCGTCATCTCGACGCCCTTTTTGAACGCGGCGTCCTGCGTCTCCTGCGCCAGCGCCCGCTCGAGATTGTCATACACGGGAAGGAATTTTTCGACCGTCTCCGAGCGGATGTCGGTGTAGAGGCTTTCCTTTTCCTTCTGGCTGCGCTTGCGGTAGTTGTCGTATTCGGCGGCCAGCCGCAGATAGCTGTCATGCTCCTGCGCCAGCGCCTGCTGCGCCTTTTCAAACTCGCTTGCCTCCTGCTGCTTGGCTTCCTCGGGCTTTTTGTCCTCGGACTGCTTCGCGGCCTCGGCTTCGGTCTGCTGCGCGGTTTCTTCTGTCTGCTCGGCTGCGGAAGCGGTCTGTGCCTTTTCCTCCGAAGCCGGATTGCTGTTTGTTTTCTTACTCATATCTATGCCTCCGGGTCATTGTGCTTGTTTTCCGGCCCTTCGATCGCCGGGGTCTGGTTTTTCTGGAACATCCGGCTCAGGTTCTCAGCGAAGTAACTCAGCCGGGCGGTGATCTGCGCGTAATCCATTCGCGTCGGGCCGACCACGCCGATCAGGCCCTGCATGCCGTCGCCGATATCGAACTTCGTCATGACAACGCTCGTGTCGCGCAGTTCCTTCGACACGTTTTCCGGGCCGACCAGGATCTGCGTCCGGCTATCCGGGGAAAGCGCGGCAGGAAGATTGGAAACCACATCCTCGTCAAGTGCGGAGAGCATTTTCTGCGCCTTGTCAATGTCGTGGTACTCCGGCTGGCCGAGAAGCTTTGCCTGCCCGGTCATGTAGACCTCGCTGCGCTCCTGGTGCAGAAGCGATGTGACGAAATCCATGATGACGGGCACAAGGCTCGACGCATTTCCGGCGCTTCTGGTCACGCGGGACAGCAGTTCGGGCGTCAGCTGCTCGGCAGTCAGTTCCGTGACGCTTGCATTCAAGACCGCGCCGAGAAGTTTCAGGTCTGCCTCTGTCAACTCGACCGGAAGACGAATGAGTTTATTCTTGACGGAACTGTCGCTCAGCATCACGACCAGAATAAAACTGCCGCTGTCCGCAAGAATCAGGTCGAACCGCTTGACCGTCAGCCCGGCGGAACGCGCCGCCATAGCATAGGCAGGCAGATTCGTCATCTGCGAAACCAGCTTGCCAACCTGCGAGACGACCTTATCAACCTCCTGCATTTTGAGTTCCATCGCCTGATTGATCGATTTCGTCTCATCGGTTGACAGACGGTAGTCCTGCATCAGTTCATCGACGTACAGCCGGTATCCGGCGGGCGACGGGATGCGTCCGGCGGAGGTATGCGGCTGCTCAAGATACCCAAGCGTCGTCAGCTCCGCCATCTCATTGCGAATGGTCGCGGAGGAAAAATCCATGTCTGGCATCTGCGCAATGGTCTTGGATGCCACCGGCTCCGCCGTGCGGATATAAAGATCTACGATCGCACGCAGGATCTTCTTTTTCCGGTCTGAAAGTTCCATGGCCCGTTCCTCCTTTTTTGTCTTAGCACTCTTTATCCCCGAGTGCTAAACGCAGTGTACCACCGCCTGCCAGCGTTGTCAATACCTACAGACTTAAATTATTTGTGAACAATTCATATCTTATGTATGAATGCCCCGGCAGCCCCTTTGCAGGCAGAGAAAGCCCCGGAGGGACGCACCCTCCGGGGTTCTGCAGGTATTCGATTCGCGCAATCCGCCTGAGCGCGATTCATAAAGGCTGCTGCAATTTACCGCAGCAATCTCCAGCTGCCGCGCAGGAGCAGCCATGCGGTAAATGGGCCGAGCAAATAGATAAGCGCAGTCAGGCCGCCGCCCAAAATTAGCTGCAAGACACTCAGCAGCACAGCCGCAACGGTCAGAATATAAAACGCCAGCTTCCGCTTCGACGCGAGGAACCAGACCACGCAGCCGAACTGCACGGCGACCAGCACGCCGACCACGATTAAACGGATCGGTTCGGCCTCAATGATCGACAGCAGCTGTCTCAGGTACTCTTCCATATAGGCCATCTCTTCAAACTGCCCCAGGATCTCAAAATAGAAGTCCCGGAACCGGTAGACCAGCAGTGTGACAGCGAAACTCAACAGTACATTGCCCAGATAGATCGCGCACAGGGCCAGCCAGAACGTCACATAGCCGCTGAATTTCAGCTTGCCGTCCTCCTGCTGCCAGACAGCGCCGCGCGGCTGCGGCTGGGTATCGAAGGCTGTCTCCCGCGGAAATGGATCTGCTTCCTGCTCCGGCTGCGCAGACTCCGGCCTTCCGTAACGCTTGACCAGCGCACCGCAGTCCGGGCAGATCAGGACGTTGTCGTCCACTTCCTTCCCGCAATTATAGCATTTCTGCACGGTATCATTCCTCCTGTGCATGTTTTCTTTATTCTAGCGTGAACGAAAGCGAAAGTCAATGCAGCGGCATGCAGAGCATTTTATGCAATGTTTTCAGCACGATTTTGCATTTACTTCTTTCCGTGTAAGGCATATAATACCAACAGAAAGACAACGGGAGGGACGCAGGTGCGATTTACCAAGATGAACGGCGCGGGCAACGACTTTATCCTGCTTGACGCCATTGCGGAGCCGTTTGACGAAAGCGCCGCCCCCGCTCTGGCCCGCGCGCTGTGCGACCGGCGGCGGTCGATCGGTGCGGACGGCCTGATGCTCGTGACACGGGCGGAGGGCGATGCGGATTACCGCATGCGGTTCTACAATTCCGACGGCTCGCCCGGCGAAATGTGCGGCAACGGCGCGCGGTGCATCTGCCGGTACGGCTATGCACGCGGCTACGCAGGCCCCATACAGCGCGTAGAAACGACCGCAGGACTCGTGACCGGCTGGCGCATCACAGAGGATCAATACCGCATCCGGCTCAACACGCCGTCCGTTGTGGAACTGGAAAAACAGCTGACTGTAGACGGCAGGACATATCGGTGCAGCTACGTTGAACTTGGAAGCCCCGGCATCCCGCATCTGGCGTTGGAAATGCCCGCTCTGGCTGAGCAGGACGAGGACGCACTTCGGCGGCTCGGTCGGACACTCCGGAATCATCCGGCGCTGCCAAAGGGCGCGAACATCAACTTCTACGAGTTGACCGGCCCGGATGAACTTCTGGAAAAGACGTATGAGCGCGGCGTAGAGGACTTTACGCTCGCCTGCGGCACGGGCACAGGTTCGGTCGCAGCGGCGCTGACGCTTCTGGGGCGAGTCAGCGGCAAAAACGTCCGCGTCCGCATGGACGGCGGCGAACTGACAGTTGATGCGGAGGAGAAAAACGGAGCAATCGAAAACCTGTATCTGGCCGGCCCGGCAGCAATGGTCTGCGCGGGCGAGATTCTGGACGAGGCAATTTTAAAGCTTATAAAAAGGCAGGAGGAACCAGTATGAAAAAAGGTGGCTTTTGGAAAAATTACGGATTTCTGATTCTGATGCTGACCGGCATCGTCGCCGGCTGCGTCGTTGGCGCGATCTGGCCCGCAGTCATGGAAGTCGTTGACGGCGAAACGATTATTGTCGACAAGGGCGCGACCGTGCTTGAACCGCTCGGCACGGTGTTCCTGAACCTGATGTTCTGCATCGCCGTTCCCACGGTGTTCTGCTCCATTTCTTCGTCGATTGCCAATATGCAGAGCGCCAAGCGCGCAGGCAAGATCATGGGCGTGACCATTGCGACCTTCCTCGTGACCGCCGCGATTGCCGCCGTCATCATGTATGTGACGGTGCGGCTCATCCCGCCGGTCGTGGGCGACTATGCGCTGGTCGAGGGCGAGGTCGGCGGCACGCTGGGCGTGGCCGACATGATCGTCAACTTCTTTACGAAGCCTGATTTTACCGAACTGTTCAGCCGCAGGGCCATTCTGCCGCTCATCGTCGCGGCGATCCTGTTCGGCTTCGGCATCCAGATGGCGGGCGGCGCAGAAACGAAGACCGCGAAGCTGCTCGAGGACGTCACGAACTGCATCATGAAGACGTTCAAGATCATCACCTATTACGCGCCTATCGGCTTCTTCGGCTTCTTCGCGTATCTCATCGCCTACCACGGCTCTGACCTCATCGGCGATTATGGCCGCGCGCTTGCGATCTATTATATTCTGAGTTTTGTCTACATGCTCGTCTTCTCCCCGATCTACGCCCGCTTCGGCGGCGGCAGGGGGGCCGCGAAAGTCATGTTCTCCAAGCTGTTCCGCCCAGCTGCCATGAGTTTCGGCACCTGCTCGTCTGTCGCAACGATCCCGACCAACATGGAGGTTGCGGAGGAAACCGGCATCTCCAAGGATGTTTCCAACATCGTCATCCCGCTCGGCGCGACGATGCACATGGACGGCTCCGCCATGTCCGCCATCATCAAGGTCGCGTTCCTGTTCGGAATGTTCGGGCAGGACTTCACGACGGGCCGCGCAATCCTTGCGATCATCGTCGCCGTGTTCTCTTCGGTCGCCATGTCCGGCATCCCCGGCGGCGGCGGCACGGGCGAACTCGTCCTGTGCTCGATCTTCTTCCCGGAGCATCTGGCCGTCGCCTTCCCTATCGCACTGGCGCTCGGCAATTTGGTCGATCCCCCCGCAACGATGGTCAACTCTGCTGGCGATTACGTTGTCTCCTTCATCGTCTCCCGCTATGTTGACGGCAAAGACTGGCTGCAGAAGCGACTGTCCAAAAAAACGGAAGCGGATACTTCCGAAACGCGGTAAGCGCGCACATGTTTCCGCCGGTGTGCCCCATTTTCGGGCACACCGGCGTTTGTGTCTGTTGACACCTGAAAATTTTTTAGTTTTTCATGCTTTTTTCCATTCCATGCTTTTGTGCTTTTTACCGGTTCTGGGACAATTTTGCCGAATACACGCGGAAAAAACCGGCAAAATCAATAAAAAAGCACAATGCAGAAAATTGTTGTGGATATTCTTGACGAACCGTGATATACTGCTAATTGGTGAACAATGGCCTAACTGGAAACATGCTTCACCAGCCAGAAATTTTAATTTTTTTAGAAAGAGGTTAATATACGATGGCAGAACTGAATTTGAGCAAGTATGGCATCTCCGGCACCACCGAGATCGTCCACAATCCTTCCTACGAGATGCTCTTCGCCGAAGAGACGAAGCCCGGTCTGGAAGGCTATGAGGTCGGCCAGGTCAGCGAACTGGGCGCCGTCAACGTTATGACCGGCGTCTACACCGGCCGCTCCCCCAAAGACAAGTATATCGTCGTTGACGACAACTCCAAGGACACCGTGTGGTGGACCTCCGACGCGTACAAGAACGACAACCATCCCATGTCTGAGCAGGTCTGGAAGACCGTCAAGGATCTGGCTGTCGGCGAACTGTGCAACAAGAAGCTGTATGTAGTTGACGCGTTCTGCGGCGCCAACAAGGACACCCGCATGGCCATCCGCTTCATCGTGGAAGTTGCTTGGCAGGCACACTTCGTCACCAACATGTTCATCCGCCCGTCTGCGGAAGAACTGGAGAACTTTGAGCCGGACTTCGTCGTCTACAACGCGTCCAAGGCCAAGGTCGAGAACTATAAGGAACTGGGCCTCAACTCCGAGACCTGCGTTGCCTTCAACATCACCAGCCGTGAACAGGTCATCATCAACACCTGGTACGGCGGCGAGATGAAGAAGGGTATGTTCTCCATGATGAACTACTATCTGCCGCTCAAGGGCATCGCTTCCATGCACTGCTCCGCCAACACCGACATGAACGGCGAAAACACCGCCATCTTCTTCGGCCTCTCCGGCACCGGCAAGACCACCCTCTCCACCGACCCGAAGCGCCTGCTCATCGGCGACGACGAGCACGGCTGGGACGACAACGGCGTGTTTAACTTCGAGGGCGGCTGCTATGCCAAGGTCATCAACCTCGACAAGGATTCCGAGCCCGACATCTACAACGCCATCAAGCGCAACGCGCTGCTGGAGAATGTCACGCTCGACAAGGACGGCAAGATCGACTTCGCCGACAAGTCCGTCACCGAGAACACCCGTGTCTCCTACCCCATCAACCACATTGAGAAGATCGTCCGCCCGGTTTCCTCCGCACCGGCCGCGAAGAACGTCATCTTCCTGTCCGCTGACGCTTTCGGCGTTCTGCCTCCCGTCTCCATCCTGACCCCGGAGCAGACCAAGTACTACTTCCTGTCCGGCTTCACCGCGAAGCTGGCCGGCACCGAGCGCGGCATCACCGAGCCCACCCCGACCTTCTCCGCCTGCTTCGGCCAGGCCTTCCTCGAGCTGCATCCGACCAAGTACGCCGAAGAACTCGTCAAGAAGATGGAAAAGAGCGGCGCAAAGGCCTACCTCGTCAACACCGGCTGGAACGGCACCGGCAAGCGTATCTCCATCAAGGATACCCGCGGCATCATCGACGCCATCCTGAACGGCGATATCAACAAGGCTCCGACCAAGAAGCTGCCGTACTTCGATTTTGAGATCCCCACCGAGTTGGCTGGCGTTGCCACCGAAATCCTCGACCCGCGCGACACCTACGCTGATCCGGCTGATTGGGACGTCAAGGCAAAGGATCTCGCTTCCCGCTTCATCAAGAACTTCGTCAAGTACGAAGGCAACGAGGCCGGCAAGGCGCTCGTCGCAGCTGGCCCGCAGCTCTAAGCTGACTTTCTCCGAGGCCCGTATCAAACGCGCAAACGGGCCCCGGACGCTTCAAAGCATTTTCTTAACGGCCGCTTGATTTTACATGCGGCCCGACATCAGGTATACTGGATGATAGCGCGAGACACGCTGCGGCAATCTCGCTGCAGCGTGTTTTTTCATCCATGTGTCTGGTTCTCATAATCGATAACGCCATACGGCGTGAAAAAATGGAGGAGCACACATGAAAAAAGTTCAAATTACTGAAACTGTCCTTCGTGATGCCAACCAGTCTTTGATGGCGACCCGTCTTCCGTATTCCGATTTTGCCGATATCCTGCCCGAGATGAACAAGGCCGGCTATTACTCCGTGGAATGCTGGGGCGGCGCAACGTTCGATTCCTGCCTGCGCTATCTGGGCGAGGATCCGTGGCAGAGACTGCGCGATATCCGCAAGGCCATGCCCGACACCAAGCTGCAGATGCTGCTGCGTGGCCAGAACCTGCTCGGCTACAAGCACTACCATGACGATGTCGTCGAGAAGTTCGTCGAACTGTCCATCAAGAACGGCATCGACATCCTGCGTATCTTCGACGCACTGAACGACTTCCGCAACATTGCCACCGCACTTGAGGCGACCAAGAAATATGCCACCAAAAACACCGTCGCGTCCGGCTGCATCTCCTACACGCAGAGTCCGGTCCACACGGTCAAGAAATATGTCGAGATGTGCAAGGAACTCAAGACCATGGGCTTCGACACCATCTGCCTGAAGGACATGGCCGGCACCATGAGCCCGTATGAGGCTGAGCATCTCATCAAGGGCATCAAGGACGCCGTCGGCGATATTCCCCTGATCCTGCACACCCACTGCACCACCGGCATGGCTTACATGACCGTGACGAAGGCCATCGAGTCCGGCATCGACGTGATCGACTGCGCGACCTCCTGTTTCTCCAACGGCACGAGCCAGCCCTCCACTGAAACCATGTTCTACGCCCTGGGCCAGTACGGCATCGAGACGGGTCTGAACGAAGACGTCATCAACAAGGTCAACGATTACTTCAAGCCCATCAAGCAGAAGTACGTCGATTCCGGCCGCATCAGCGCCAAGTCCATGGCGACCGACGCGCAGGCGCTCGTTTACAAGGTTCCCGGCGGCATGCTCTCCAACATGATCGCAAACCTGACCGATATGAAGGCCATGGATAAGTTCGACGCAGCGCTCAAGGAAATCCCCGAGGTTCGTAAGGATCTGGGCTATCCTCCGCTGGTCACGCCGCTGTCCCAGATGGTCGGCAACCAGGCTGTTACCAACGTCCTGATGGGCGAACGCTACAAGATCGTCTCCAAGGAAGTGCAGAACTACTTCAGAGGCCAGTACGGCATCGCGCCCGCGCCCGTCTCCGAATCGCTGCAGGCCAAGATCCTCGGCGAGGGCGGCAAGCCTGTTGACTGCCGCATTGAGGACGCCAAGCGCACCGGCGAAGACTTCAAGAAAGCCAAGGAAGCCCTCGGCGATCTGGCCCGTTCGGAAGAGGATGTCATGAGTTACATCTGCTATCCGGATCAGGCGATGAAGTTCTTCGAGGACCGCAAGGCCAAGGAAGAAAACATCTGCACCTACGTCATCGAAGAAGCGTAAGCGAGGTGGCCTGAGATGTTTTTTGTCAATGCTGCTCTGAATGATATTTCCATCGGCACCGCGGGCCTCGTGGCCCTGCTGGGCTATGCCGTCGTGTTTGTCGGTCTGATCGCGCTGATGGCAGTCATTATGATTGTCGGCAAGATCATGGTCGCCAAAAAGTCCGCGCCTGCAGCCGCTCCCGCTGCTGCAGCTGCAGCTGCTGCTCCGGCTTCCGCTCCCAAGGCTGTTCCCGCACTCGCCACCGGCGTCGCCGGCGAATGCAAACTCTATAACGTCGGCGACCGCGAAGCTGCCATGCTCATGGCCATTGTCGCCAACAAACTCGGCAAGCCCCTCAATACCCTGCGCTTCAAATCGATGAAGGAGGTCATCTGATATGAAATACAAGATCACGCTCAACGGCAAAACCTACGAGGTCGAGGTCGAAGAAGGCCAGGCCATGCTCGTCGATGAGTACGAGGCGTATAAGCCCGCTGCTCCCGCCCCCGCCGCAGCACCCGCGCCCGCGGCTGCTCCCGCTGCCGCTCCTGCCGCAGCACCCGCTGCTCCCACGGCTGTCGCCGCTGGCGAAGTCGTCGCGGCTCCGATGCCCGGCAACATTCTGAAGGTCAGCTGCTCCCAGGGTCAGGCCGTCAAGGCCGGCGACATTCTGGTCGTGCTCGAGGCCATGAAGATGGAAAATGAGATCCTTGCCCCGCGTGACGGCACGGTCGCACAGGTCGTGACCACCAAGGGCGCTGTTGTGGATACGGGTGCTCCGCTGGTCGTTCTGGCATAAGGAGGATCAAAGATGTTTAATGTTGGTGATACCCTGTTAAAGCTGGCGACGGAATCCGGCTTCGCAGGCTTCTTCGCAAACGGCGGCTGGCAGAACCTTGTCATGATCGTCATTGCCTGCGTTCTGCTGTACCTCGGCATCGTCAAGGGCTTCGAGCCGCTGCTGCTCGTCGGCATCGCGTTCGGCTGCCTGCTTGCGAACGTCAGCTACTTCCCCGGTCTGGATGCGGTCAACCCTGAGTTGAACGCGACCAACGCCATGTACCACCCCGAACTCTGGAGTGCATTCCTTGACTCCACCAGCCCCTACTATCACAGCTACGGCCACATTCTGTCGAATGCAGGTCTGCTGGATATTTTCTACATCGGCGTCAAGGCCGGTCTGTACCCGTCCCTGATCTTCATGGGCGTCGGCGCCATGACCGACTTTGGCCCCCTGATCGCAGATCCGAAGAGCCTGCTGCTCGGTGCGGCTGCGCAGCTGGGTGTGTTCGTCGCCTTCTTCGGCGCGATCTGCCTCGGCTTCACCGGCCCTGAGGCCGCTTCCATCGGCATTATCGGCGGTGCAGACGGCCCGACGGCCATCTTCCTGACCAACAAGCTTGCCCCGCATCTGCTGGGCGCGATCGCCATCGCGGCGTATTCCTACATGGCGCTGATCCCGATGATCCAGCCCCCGATCATGAAGCTCATGACCTCTGAGGCTGACCGCAAGATCAAGATGGTGCAGTCCCGCCCGGTCTCCAAGACCGAGAAGGTCCTCTTCCCGATCATCGTCACCATCTTCGTTATCCTGCTCCTGCCGTCCACGGCTCCGCTGATCGGCTGCCTGATGCTCGGCAACCTGTTCCGTGAATGCGGCTGCACCGACCGTCTGTCTGACACCGTGCAGAACGCGCTCATGAACATCGTCACGATCTTCCTCTCCACCTCCGTTGGCGCGACCATGGTTGCCTCCAACTTCCTGAAGCCCGAGACCCTGAAGATCATCTTCCTCGGCCTCGTTGCCTTCGGCATCTCCACGGCCGGCGGCCTCATCGGCGGCAACATCATGTGCAAGCTGTCCGGCAAGAAGGTCAACCCGCTGATCGGCTCGGCCGGCGTCTCCGCCGTCCCGATGGCCGCGCGTGTTTCCCAGATGGTCGGCCAGAAGGCCAACCCCGCCAACTTCCTGCTCATGCACGCCATGGGCCCGAACGTCGCGGGCGTCATCGGCTCCGCCAT
>ERZ1027176.1016-NODE-1016-length-11791-cov-5.665559_pt1 | contig 11791 bp, 10 predicted proteins | sample MGYA00519248_ERZ1027176 | MGnify/ENA primary metagenome ERZ1027176 (study PRJEB26926, sample SAMN06164413) | human gut metagenome | biome: ENVO:00009003; feature: ENVO:2100002; material: ENVO:00002003 | host: Homo sapiens | place: USA | collected 2012 ...
AGATGCTCAGGAGTCTCGTGGGCTCGGAGATGTGTATAAGAGACAGCGTATGAGGCCGTCGTCTGCGGCAATCTGCGCGAGGATTCCGGCACGGTCGACGCGCCCATCGGCCGCCACCCGACCGATCGCAAGCGCATGGCCGTAACGCAGAAAAACGCCCGCCACGCGGTCACGCACTGGTCGGTCATCGCGCGCTACAACGGCTACACGCACATCCGCTGCGAGCTGGAGACCGGCCGCACGCACCAGATCCGCGTGCACATGGCGCACATCGGCCACCCCCTGCTCGGCGATCTGGTCTACGGCCACAAGCGGCCGGAAAAGGGCCTGAGCGGGCAGTGCCTGCACGCGCGGGCGCTGCGATTTATTCATCCAAGAACCGGCGAGCTTGTGACGTTCACGTGCCCGCTGCCGGACTATTTTCAGGACGTGCTGGCGCGCCTCGGCCCGCCGGTCGGCTAATCGGAAAGGAGTTTTCCCCATGCGCAGATCCGATCGTGAGATCACCGATTTTCAGGAACTCATCACCGTCATGCGCGGCTGCGACGTCTGCCGCCTCGCCCTGCATGACGAGCCGTATCCCTACATCCTGCCGCTGAACTTCGGTCTGGAGGTTGACGGCGAGACCGTCCGTCTGTACTTTCACGGCGCGAGCACCGGCACGAAGTACGACCTCATCGCAAAAAATCCGCTCGTCTCGTTCGAGATGGACCGCGGGCACGCGCTCATCCTCGACGACGAGCACGGCAACTGCACCATGACGTATGAGAGCGTCATCGGTCAGGGCCGCATCGCGGTCGTGCCGGAAGCAGACAAGGAGCGTGCGCTGCGCGTGCTCATGGCGCAGTACCGCGCGCCAGACTTCCCGTATGCGAAGGCCGTCATTCCCGCGACGACCGTCCTGTGCCTGACCGTCGAGCACATGACCGGCAAGCGCCGCGCGAAAAAACACGGGTGAGCACCGCTCCCCCGGCAGCAAAACACCCTCCGCAGGCTTTGCCTGCGGAGGGCGTTTTTTCGTGATACCGCCGAAAATCAGCGGATGAAATTGGTGAACTTGCGCACTTCCGTCTCCGGGCGCGGAACACCGGCGGCGTCCCCCGCCGCGATGCACTGCAGCAGCCAGAGCAGATTGCGCGCGAGCTGGCGCATGGTCTGCAGGCCCTCCTCGTCCTGCGCGACGTCCTCCGGGCGCGCACCGTGTACCATCGGCCAGTACTGCGAGGACACGACCGGCATGTTCGAGATCATCGGGTATTTGACCAGCTGATCGAGCGCGGCCGTCGTGCCCGCGCGCCGCGCCGAGACGACGCAGGCGCAGGGCTTGTTCGCCCAGCCGTCGCCGGCGTAGAACAGTCGGTCGCAGAACGCCGACATCGCGCCGGAGATCCCGGCATAGTGCACCGGAGACGCGAGCACGAGCGCATCCGCCGTCTCCATCGCGTCAATGGCGTCGTTCACCAGGCCGCCGCGCACGCAGTGCCCGGTCGCATTGCATCCACCGCAGGCAGTGCAGCCGCCGGTCTGCTCTGCGCCGACGGTCAGGATCTGCGTTTCAACCCCCGCCGCCTGAAGCACCTGCTCCATTTCGTGCAGGGCGGTGTATGTGCAGCCGCGCGGGTGCGGGCTGCCGTTGATCATGAGAATTTTCATCGTATCACCTCAAGCGCAGGATAGCACAAATCGCCGACCCACGCAAGGCGGCGCCCCGGCCGAAAACCGGGGCCGGCTGATTCCCGCACATGGGCAAAGATAAAAACGCCCTCCGGACGGTTTCTCGCCCGGAGGGTGTTTCTGCAGCGCAAACAACGATTGCCCCGCAGGCCGATGGCCTGCGGGGCAGTGTTTTCTATTGGGGGACATGCGCTCGCGCACATGCACATCAGCAGAGGCCGGGGAACAGCGCGCACATCACGATGACGGCGGCCGTGCCGCAGGTCGTGGCGATGACCGTTGTGATGAACATAGGCGGATAGATCTCCCTGAGCTTCATGCGGCACATCGGCAGCAGCATCAGGATGGCGCCGGAGTACGGCATAGAATCGAGCGTCGTCGCGGCAAAGCAGGCGATACGGTGGATCGCGTTGACATTGAGCCCGAGATCGAGCAGCTTCGGTGCGATGAGCGGCAGAGAGATCAGCTGGCCGGTGGAGGAACCGCCGGTGAGCATGCACATGACGGCGACGACCACGGCGCAGATCAGCATCGGGGACATGTTGATGCCGGTGATGGCATTGAGCATGGTCGTGAACGCTTCCGTGTTGGTCACGACGCCGGCAAAGCCGCAGATGGCCGCGACCGTCAGCGACATGTGGATGGAGTCCGCCGCGCCGGTGCTGATGAGCTCACGCAGGTTCTTCGCCTTGAGCTGCTTCCAGAACAGCAGGATGGACAAAACGGTGCTACCGATCACGCAGATGTTGATGTTGATCTTCAGAATGTTGAAGGCGACAAAGAGCGCGACCAGCGGAATGAGTGCGATCCAGAAATTCGGCCGCGGTGTGCTTTTGTCATAGTGCGGATCGAGGGGGTGGAGCTCAAAATGCTCGCCCTTGGCCCGCGCCTTGTTGATGTAGATATTCATCAGGACGATGATGACGACGACTTCGACCGCCGCGCCGACAAGGCCGGGGACGAGCGCCACATCCGCCGCCGTGCCGAGGGCGGTCATGGCGGCGACGTTGGTCACCTGCGGGCTGCCGGGCATGGTCAGCGTAAACGTATAGGAAGCCGCGGCGAGCACGCCGAGGATAAAGCGCTTGGGAATGTCGCAATATTCAAAGATCGTGAGCGCGACCGGATACATGAGCACGATGAACACGCTGGCATTGATGCCGCCCATGCAGAGGATGACGCCGATGGCAACAATGACCGCGACCGCGATCACATTTTTCTTCGTGTTGCTGGCGCCGGGCCGCAGGAGCTTGCTCATGATCGTGTCGGCGATGGAGAAGGCCGCGCCGCTCTCCGAATAGATCTTTGACTGAATGCTGCCGAACAGCAGCAGGAAGAAGAAGCTTTTGATCGGGACGAACATGCCGTTGACATAGGAGCCGAGCAGCGTGTCCATAAACGGAAGCACGTTGAACGCGATCACGACCGCCGCGCCCACGATCGAAGCGATATATACGGACCAGTCCTTGTAGCAAAGATAGATCACGACAAGGAAACCGAGAATACAACCAACTACGCCCATAGGATGCTACCTTTCGTATTGATGTCGGTCTCTCCGCTTACTGTGCGGCATGGCCGGAGGAAGGGAAAACCGGCCATGCCGCAAATATGAGGGGAGGATGGTGTGCGGATGATGCTGCGCGGATCAGGCCTGCGCGGCCTTCTCCTGCGCGGCTTTTTCTTCTGCAGCAACCTCTGCCAGCGTGCGTCTCTTGGGCTGGGGGATGGTGGTGTAGAAGACGACGGCGATGATACAGGCGATGATGGCATAGATCATGGAGGCAGTGTAGCTGCCAGTGGCCTTGACGAGCGCCGAGCTGATCTTCGGGCTGATGAAGGTGCAGATGATCATGTAGCCGAGCATGCAGAGGCCGAAGATGCCGCCGGCATACTTGGAGCCGTAGGTCTCCTGAACGGCGACCGGGTGGCAGCAGTTCGTCGCGCCGAAGCCAACTGCCAGCAGGACATAGGCAATGTAGAACATAGCCAGGCTGTGGGCAAACATCAGGCAGAGCGAAGAAGCAACGGAGCAGATGCCGCAGATCGTATAGACCTTGCGGTAGCCGAGCTTGTCGATGAGCGCGCCCATACCGAAACGGCCGATGACGTTGCAGATCGAGTAGATCGACACGCCGATGGTGGCCGCGTTGAGCGAGTAGCCCGCGTCCGAAATGAGAACGGAGAAGCGGGGGTAGCAGATGATGTACATGGTCGGGAACAGGCCGTAGCCGAGGAACAGGTGCCAGTAGCCGCGGGTCCGGAACGCCTGGCCGGGCGTCAGGCTCTCGAGCTGCGTGGCTGCGAGCTTGGGATCGTCCGCCTTGGCCTTCCAGCCAGCCGGGGCATAGCCCACCGGGGCGGACTTGAGACCGATGGCCGCGCAGATGCCGATGACGATGATCGCGCCGCCGACGATGTAGAGCGTGACGATGATGCCGATGCTGCCGATGAGCTTGACGATCAGGGGCGCGAGGAAGGTGGCGGAGCCGCCGTTAAAGGCCATGCACAAGCCGGAGGCAAAACCGCGCTTGTCGGGGTACCAGCCGGTCGCGCAGTAGGTGCTGCCGGTGTACGTGAAGCCGACGCCGAGACCCTGCAGGACGCTGAAGGTGATGTACAGCATCCAGGGGGAGCCGGAGGGGACCATGCCGGACAGCAGGAACGCGAGGCCCAGCAGGATGCAGCCGAGGATGAGCGTTTTCTTGGCGCCGATCTTGCCGAGCAGCCAGCCGCTGAGGATGTGGCCGGGCGTCTGCATGAAGGCCATGTAGGTGGCGACGCCGGCAATGGCTTCCGTCGTCCAGCCGAAGTGCTTTGCCATCGGGGAGACGAAAACGGCCGCGGAGTTGACGATGCCGCACATGGCGAGCACGATCAGGGCACGTACCAGAATACCTGTGCGATTCGGTGTTTTGATTGCCTTGTCCATATCTTTCTCCTTATATCTCCGTAGTTACCTGAGCGGATGCGTCAGTTGCAGGTCCAGCCGCCGTCGACCGCGACGATCTGGCCGGTCGTGTACGTGCAGCAGGGCGCGGCAAAGTAAACACACAGGCCGTCCATCTCGCCGAGGATGCCGTGGCGCTCTTTCGGGCAGCGGTCCTTGTGCAGCTGCACAAAAGCGTCGGAGTCGATGAACTTCTCGGTCAGCTCGGTCGGGAAGTAGCCCGGCGCGATGCAGTTGACGGTGATGTTGTACTTGCCCCAGTCGTTGGCCATGGCCTTGGTCATCATGTGCACGCCGCCCTTGGAAGCGCAGTACGGTGCGGTCCAGACGTTCTTTCTGGAGACGAAGCCGTGGATAGAAGAGACGTTGACGATGCGGCCATAGTTGTTGGGGATCATGGACAGGCGCGCGACGTCGCGGCAGAGATAGAACAGGCCGGTCAGGTCGGTATCGACCACGTGGGCCCACTGCTCATCGGTCATGGTCGCCGGGTCACCGGAACCGCCGGTGCCGCCGGAGTTGACCAGAATGTCGATCTTGCCGAAGTGCGCAATGACGTCCTCCACGCACTTGGTGACGGACTTGGAGTCGCACAGGTCGAGGTAGTGGGGGTAAACCTCCACGCCGTACTCCGCGGCGATCTCCTTCGCGTTCTTCTCCAGGCGGTCGGTGCGGCGCGCCGCAATGGCGACGTTGGCGCCGGCGTTGGCCATTGCCTTTGCAAACTGCAGGCCGAGGCCGGAGCTGCCGCCGGCAACCAGAGCGACCTGACCGGTCAGATCAAAAATGTTGTTTTTCATGGTATCGTCTCCTTTTTTTGAAATCGTTCAGAATCGTTTTTTCATATCTATGTGTCAGAATTCCCATGCGAGGGCGAACGCATCGCGGTTGGCCTCGAGCATGGTGCCGCCGCGCACAGCGTCGCCGGCATAGACGACGTGGTCAAAGTTCCGGTCGAACGCCGCGCGCGCGGCCAGATCCGGCCGGCTGCCCATCGCCAGAACGACGGCCTCGGCCTTCAGCTCCGTGCACTGGCCGGTGTGCGTGTCCCGCAGACGGATGCTGCCGTCGTCCACTGCGGCGATGGCCTGGCCGGTGCGGAACGTCACGCCGGCCTCCCGCAGCATCGGCAGGAGCTTGAACTTGGTGATGTAGTACACGGACGCGCCGATCTCATCGGCCATTTCCACGATCGTGACCTTGTTGTTCGCACACAGGGAGTGGGCCACTTCGAGCCCGACGTGTCCGCCGCCGATGACGGCGACCTCCCTGCCCTCGATCGCGCGGCGGCCGAGCAGAACGTCCTCGATGCCGAACATGTTTTCGCGGTCGATGCCGGGAATATCCGGCACGATCTGCTGCCCGCCCATGGCAACGAAAATGCCATAGGGGTCGAGCCGCCGGAGCTCCGCCATGGTCGGCGCGTGATTCAGCTCCACCTGCACGCCAAGCGCGGCGAGCTGATTTTTCTGCGTCTCGATGTACTCGGCCACGAGCCCTTTGCACGGTGCCTTGGAGGCCAGCACGGCGCTGCCGCCGAGATAGGCGCGCCGCTCAAACAGGACCGGGCGGAAGCCGCGCTCGGCCAGGACGATGGCTGCCTGCATACCGGCAGGCCCGCCGCCGATCACCGGCACGCACCGGCCCGCGCCGTCGCGCCGCAGCGCCGCGGCGTTGTAGTCCCGCTCGCGGCCGAGCCGGGGATTGATGGCGCAGCGGATGCCGCGGTGGTTGACGACCTCCTTGTTGCAGCTCATGCAGCCGATGCACTTGCGCAGGAGCGCTTCCTGACCGCCGCGTGCCTTGCTGACCCAGTCCGGATCGGCGAGCTGTGCCCGGGACACACCGGCGAAATCGCACACGCCCTCGCGCAGCAGCGCCTCGGCGGTCGCGGGATGCTTGATGACGTTGACCGCGATGACCGGGATCTGCACCGCCGCCTTGACGGCCAGCGCATTTTCCTTCTTCCAGCCCTCGGAGAAGTAGCAGGGCTCGATGAAGGCGGCCGGGTTTTCGTAGCCGCCGCTGCTGACGTTGATGCACGACACGCCGTAGTGCTCGAGCAGTTTTGCGATCTCCACCGCGTCCGCTTTCTGCAGGCCCCCGGGGATGTAGTCGCAGCCGTTGATGCGCACGCTGATCGGGAAGTCTCTGCCGCAGACGCGATGGATGCCCTCGATGATCTCGCGGACGATGCGCATCCGGTTTTCAAGGCTGCCGCCATATTCATCGGTGCGCACATTGCTGTGCGGGCTGAGAAACTGGTGCAGCAGATAACCGTGCGCGCAGTGGAGCTCCACACCGTCGGCATTGGCCTGCTGGGCATACACGGCGCCGGTGACGAATTTGTCGACCATGCCGTGGATCTCCTCGCGCGTCATTTCGTGCGACACGCGGCCCGTGGCCGGGTTGACGATCCCGCTCGCGGAGATGACCTGGCGGCCGCCGTTGAACTGCGGCTTGCCCTCGCGGCCGGGGTGGAAGAGCTGGAAGAACACTTTGCAGTCGTAACGGTGCAGCGTGTCGGTCAGCAGCGCGAGGCGCTTGATGAACCGCGGCGCGTGAATCTGCAGCTGATGGGTCTCGGCGATGCCGTTTTCCCCGTCGACCGCGCAAAACTCGGTGATCAGCAGCCCGCAGCCGCCGGCCGCCCGAGCCTTGTAGCAGGCGATGATCTCGTCGGACGCCTCGCCGTTTTCTGCAGCAAGGCCGTTGCCCATGGCGGTCATCACGACGCGGTTTTTGATCCGCAGGCCACCGATGTAACCGGGCCTAAACAGGTTTTCGTAGTTCATGGTTCCGTCCTTGTCGTCATGGAATCTTTCAAAGTACCGCTGAGCAAATGCGGGTTTTTTCTACCTTGGTTCGCATGATACCCGAAAGATAAAAATGTCACAATGTCACGAACGCTTAAAAAGAATGCGGAATTTGTTCACGACTGACAAAAAAGTAACATGCTCGCCGGAACGCTGCGCGAGACGCAGAGCGCCTCGCGCGTGGGACTGGAATCAGATGTAAAAGCACTTTTCGTAGGCGGCCTTCGTTGCGTCGGCCATGGTGCCGGCCTTCGTCGCGTCGCCGACGACAATGACCTTGTCAAACGCTGCGGCCAGCTTGTCCTCATAGGCCTTGTCCGGCCGGTTACCGAGCGCCATGACGACGATGTCGGCATCGACGCTGACGGTCTCGCCGCCGGGGAGCTGCTTAAGCGCGACGGTCCTCTCGCCGACGCCCGCGAGCGCGTGCTGCGTCAGGATCTCGACGCCGTTTTCCTGCAGCAGCGACAGGAGCTTATACTTCGCCGTGCGATAGATGGACGTGCCGACTTCCTTCTGCATCTCGACGACCGTGACCTGGTTGTCAGCGCACAGATAGTGCGCGACCTCGAGACCGACATGGCCGCCGCCGATCACGGCGATCTTTTTGCCGGCAAACCGTACCTTGCCGAGCAGGACATCTTCAATATAATAAACGTTGTCGCGATCAGCGCCGGGGACTCCGGGGATGATCTGGTTGCCGCCGCAGGCGACCACGACGCAATACGGCTCGAGCGTCTGAATACGCGCGACCGTGCCCGGCGTGCTGAGGTGCACCTCGATGCCGTATTCCTGCATCTCGGCGATCTGCGTGTCCACAAATTCCTGCGCCATGTGCTTGCACGGCGCCTTGGAGGCAAGAATGGCGCTGCCGCCGAGCGTACCGCTCGCTTCAAAGATCACGGGCTCGAAGCCGCGCTTTTTCATCAGCAGGGCCGCCTGCATACCGGCCGGTCCGCCGCCGACAACAGCCACCTTGCGGCCATTGCCGTTTTTCACGAGCTTGTCATCGCCGAATGTGACCTCGTGGCCGGCGACGGGGTTGAGCGCGCAGTGCAGCGTGCGGCCGGCAACCACGGACTTGTTGCAGTTCATGCAGCCGAGGCACTTGCGGATGAGATCCTCACGCCCGGCCATGGTCTTCTGCACAAGATAGGGGTCGGCGATGTGCATACGGGACATACCGACAAAGTCACTCACGCCCTCCTGCAGCAGCTGCTCGGCAAACTGCGGATGCTTGACGGTGTTGACCGCGATAATCGGAACGCTGACCTGGCTCTTGATGGCCTTGACAAAGCCGCTTCTCCAGCCCTCGGGGCTGTAGCAGGGCTCGATCATGGTCGCTGCGCTCGCGTACACGCCGCAGCTGACGTTGAAATAATCGACATACGGCTCCAGATACTTGGCGATCTCGACGCAGGCGTCCTGGTCGTTGCCGCCCTCGACGAAGTCGTTGCCGTTGATGCGCGCGCCGACAACGAAGCCGGGCTCGACAACCTCGCGGATGCCCTGAAGGATACGCACGAGGAAGCGGCAGCGGTTTTCCATGGAGCCGCCGTATTCGTCGGTACGTTTGTTCGTGTAGGGGCTCAAAAACTGCTGCAGCAGATACCCATGCGCGCCGTGGATCTCCACGCCGTCGGCGCCGGCGGCCTGCGCATTGAGCGCGGCCTGAATGAAGAGACCGACCAGGCGGTCGATATCCTCGATGGTCATCTCGCGCGGCAGGATCGTGTCGCGGCCGACCACACTGTTGAGCTCCACGCTCGGCGCCATGGCCTGGCGGCCGCCGTTGATCGCCGGGGGCGCTTCGCGTCCGCCGTGGTGCAGCTGGACAAAGATTTTGGCGCCGTGGCGGTGCACGGCATCACAGATGCGCTCAAAACTCGCGATCTGGCGCGCGTCCCAGATGCCGAGCTGGATGCGGTTGCAGTGACCGCTGTCCGGATCGACCGACGTGAACTCCGGGATGATGAGGCCGCAGCCGCCCTTAGCGCGCTCCTCATAGAACCGGACCTGCTCCGGCGTGGAGCAGCCGTTCCAATCGCCGAGCATCGTGCCCATGGCCGTCATGACGACGCGGTTGCGCAGCTCGAGCCGGCCGATGGTTCCCTTTTCAAATAATTTTTCGTAATGCATAAGCAGCAAACCTCAACTTTCAACTTTCTGCGTTTCTGCCGTCCGGTGCTCACCCGTGCGGCAAGAGAGGTAGAAAAAACGCATTTGGCTCATATCAACTTTGCTGCCCTCATTGTATCTGCGCCGTGCGACTGTGCCTATGTCATGCGTGAAAAAAATAGCAAGCAAAACCATGCACGATGCACAATGTGCGCACGCGCAGACCCGCCGGGTTCCGCGCCAGGAAAATGCCGCTGTCGAAAGCGACAAAAACGCCGCAAATTTTGTTCACAATGCACTTGCGGAGCGGCCGGTATTCCATGTATAATGTTCTTGTTAATTTGTTGACATTTGCTGCAAAAAGGAGGCGCCGTATGCTGTTTTCAGAACTTGCCAAGCGGGTGGCAGAAAAATATCCGGAGGTCAAAACGGTCTTCCCTATGGACTGCGAACTGAGCAACGTGGAGCTGTATGACCCAAACGGAGCGATCCCGCCGGTCGACACGCTGGGCATCTATACCGCCCGGCAGATCAGCGAAGACATGACGCTGCCGCTCTGCTTTGTGTGCGCGGGCGCGCCCGACCAGGCGGCGCACGACAAGATCGCTTACAGCGACAGCAATTACATCATCATCCCGCAGGTCTCGGCCGTGGACGTGGTGTATTACATCATGTCGCTCTTCGGCGACTCCTTCAAGCAGCAGAAGCTGTATTCCAACCTGATCTATATGCTGCTCAACGGCGCGGATCTGACGTCGGTGTTCTGCGAATTTTCCAAAGGCACCGGCTCACAGCTGCTGGCCATCGACATTTCCGGCAAGGTGCTGGCCTATTCCAAGCCGTTCATGGTCAACCACCCGCACTGGATCCACAGCATCGAGGTCGGCTATCTGGATAACTACCTGATCGAGTACATCCTCTCGTACCGGGTCAAGCATAAGATGGACATGTCGCCCAACACGTTCGTGCTGTTCTGCAACCGGCTGCAGATGTACATCAAGGTCATCCGCGTCATTGCCGACAATGAGATCATCGGCTACGTGTTCATGGGCAATTACACCGGGGAGTTCCCGTGGTTCAGCGACAAGCTGATGCAGCTGCTGGCCAAAAACCTGCACTCCACCCTGCTCGGCAGCCGCAGCTACAGCACCTACCGCTTCAACATGCACCAGAGCGTGCTCAGCGACATCATCGAGGGCGCCAGCGAGGAGGAGACGATCCAGCGCATCAACGCCGCCAAGCTGACTTTCCCGCCGAATATGCGCGCGGTCGTGCTCAGGCCGAGCTATTTCAGGGGCAACGAATATCTTTACGACGTGCTGACGCCGCGCGTCGCGGAGATCCTGCCGGCCTCGCCGCGCGTGTATAAGAAAAACGCGATCGTCACATTCGTCGGCGTCGACAATGCAGGCACGCTCCCGGAGGAGACGCGCACGGCCATTGAGACCCTCGCGGCCGACGGGCAGGTCCTCGTCGGCGTGAGCAATCTGTTCCACAAACCGTCGAAGCTCTACGTTTACTATCAGCAGGCGCTGCAGGCCATGTCCTTTTCGCGGCGGCTGTCGAACACCGGCGGCGTGTTCTTCTTCTCGGACTATGCGTTTTACATCATGCTCGACCGCATGGAGGACAAGCCGCTGCTTGAGCAGTGCCGCCATCCGGTGCTCGCCAGCCTGGAAGCCTACGACGCGGACAAGAACACCGAGCTGTACGAAACGCTGAAGATCTATACCAAAACCGGCTTCAGCAAAAACCGCACGGCCGAGCTCATGTTCATGCACCGCAACACGGTCAATTACCGCATCCAGCAGATCGAAAATCTGTTTTCCGTGGATTTTTCGGATCCGTCCCTTCTGTTCAAGCTGCAGTATTCTTTTTACATCGACGCGTTTTTGAAAAACCGCTATTCCGATCTCGCGGCGCCGCCCGGGATCCCGGGCAGCGAATAAAGACAGCAGCGCGGGCGCGGCAGAGCTGCCGCGCCCGCGCTTTTCTATGCAAACAGGAGCACCTCCCGGCCGGGAGGTGCTCCTGTGATCTGTTTGGATGCGGCTCTGCTCAGTCGTCGTAGCCCTCAAGCGCCTTGAACTCGGCGTCGAGCTCTTCGTCCTTGCGCAGGTCAGCCTCGATGCGCGCGAAGCGGTCGCGCAGCATCTGGTGGGTGTGCACGTGCGGGTGCACGTAGAGCTGCTCGTCTGTCTCTTATACACATCTGACGCTGCCGACGATCTTACGC